>OIGD01000122.1_pt1 | contig 100591 bp, 74 predicted proteins | sample 1582211 | NCBI WGS metagenome assembly OIGD01 (sample SAMN04414078, study PRJEB24778) | human gut metagenome | material: faecal | host: Homo sapiens
GCGTGCGGACGTGACCGGCTCGGTGGCTTCGCTGTCGGAGGACCAGATGCGTCAGACCGTCGTGACCAACGCCGACCAGATGCTGCAGGGCAAGATGGCCGGTGTGCAGGTAACATCCAACTCCGGTGCCCCCGGCGGCGCGACCTCCATCCGTATCCGTGGTGCAAGCTCGCTCAACTCCTCCAACGAACCCCTTTATATTATAGACGGTGTGCCGATGAGCACTTCCAACTCCATCCAGGGTTTCGACTGGATGGGCGGATCTAACGGACAGACCACCGTCAATCCGTTAGCTGCCATCGCCCCGAGCGATATCGTCAGCATCGACGTCCTTAAGGATGCCTCGGCCTGCGCCATTTATGGTGCGGCAGGTGCCAATGGTGTCGTGATCGTGACCACACGCCGCGGTTCGGCGGGACGCACCAACATCCACCTCGACGCTTACGTGGCCTGGCAGCAGGTAGCCAAGAAGCTTGATATGATGAACCTCCGCGAATACGCCACCTATCAGAACCAGCTTCTCAGCGAAGGTGTCCTGAGCAAGACCAATTACGACGACACTTACAGCGACATCTCGCTGTTAGGCCGCGGCACGGATTGGCAGGACGAGATCTACCGCACCGCGTTCATGCAGAGCTACCAGTTCGGTATGGACGGCGGCAACGACAAGACACAGTATGCTCTCTCGGCCGGATGGATGGACCAGCAGGGTATCATCATCGGTTCCGACTTCAACCGCTTCAACACTCGTTTCAACATAGACCAGAAGGTGACCGACTGGCTGCGCTTCGGCGGTTCGTTAGCTTACACCCGCACCGACGAGACCATCACGCGTCAGGACGGATCGGATGGCGTTATCATGCAGGCCATGACCATGATGCCCTCGGTTCCCGTGCGTGACTTCGACGGAAACTGGGCGGGTCCCAACACCGTGAACGGCGCATCGACATGGAACCCCGTGGCTCTGGCACTGGAGACCAACAACAAGTTGCTCCGCCAGCAGGTGATGGGTAACTTCTACGGTAGCGTCGACTTCCTGAAGTTCTTCAATTTCCGCGCCGAGTTTGCCTTCGACGCCTCGCAGAACCAGAACAAGTCGTACATCCCCCGCTATAAGTTCGGTGTCGTGGAAAACAACATCAACCAGATGATGCAGCGCGAGGACCATAACTTCTACTGGATGCAGAAGGACTACCTTACCTATCATCAGACCGTCAAGGACGTGCACGACATCACCGCCATGGTCGGCTTCGAGGTTTCACGCGCCGCATGGAACGGTACTTCGATCATCAAGAAGAACTTCCTGACCGACGACATCTTCGTGATGGGCGAAGACGGCGAATTCGTCAGCAATCAGGGATGGAAGGACGCGCAGACAACGGCATCAGTATTCGCACGTGCAAACTACGCATTCGACCAGCGCTACTTAGCTACCGTTACGGTACGTCGCGACGGTAGCTCCAAGTTCGGTGCCAACAAGAAGTGGGGTACGTTCCCCTCGGTGGCCCTGGCATGGCGCATCAGCAACGAGAAGTTCATGGAGAAGGCCTACTGGCTGAACAACCTGAAGCTGCGTCTCGGTTACGGTCAGGTGGGTAACTCCAACATCTCCACCTACCGTTACGGTTCGGCACTCGCCACGATGCTGACCCCCAACGGCACGGCATACTATCCCCAGAACCTCTCCAACCCCGACCTGAAGTGGGAGGCATCCGAACAGTATAACGTCGGCCTTGACTTCGCGGCTCTCGACAACCGCATCGAGCTGACCGTGGACGTCTACCGCAAGCAGACCAAGGACCTGCTGATGCAGGTGTTCGTGCCCAGCTACATGGGTCCCTCGGTAGATGACAGCTGGGGCTCAATAGCACCTCCATACGCCAACGTGGGACAGACCCGCAACGTGGGTGTGGACGTGCAGTTCAACGCACGCCCCGTCATCACCAAGAACTTCCGCTGGTTCTCCGGCATCACCCTGTCGCACAACAAGAACAAGATCGTGGCCCTTAACGACGACAGCCAGGTAATCTACGGCAACGTAGACTGGTACTCCGCGTTCCAGACCTGTACCATGTTCAAGGTAGGACAGCCCATGGGCGTGTTCTACGGTTACGAGACCGAGGGCCTGTTCCGCGACGAGGCCGACATCATAGCCCACGCCACCCAGACCGGCGGCAACGTGCCCTACGCCAACAAGATAGACAAGGTGTCCGGTGCATGGGTCGGCGACATCAAGTTCAAGGACCAGAACGGCGACGGCGTCATCGACGACAAGGACCAGAAGGTGATCGGCGACCCCAACCCGCTGTTGACCTACGGATGGACCAACACCTTCACATGGAAGGACTTTGAGCTTAACATCGGCCTGCAGGGCCAGTTCGGCGGCGACATCCTCAACTGGTCGCGCTTCCGCACCGAGGGCCTCAACTCCATCTGGGACAACCAGAGCACACGCGTGCTGAACCGCGCGCAGACCGAGCTGATCGATCCCAACGCTGCCGAGACCATCAGCAACGTGCGCCTCAAGGAAGGTCACAACGGTGTGCCCCGCTTCTCCAACCTGGATGTGAACGGCAACAACCGTATGTCCGACCGCTGGATAGAGGACGGTACATATCTGCGCATACAGAACATCTCGCTGGCATGGAACCTGCCCGACAAGTGGCTGCACAAGGCATTCATCAAGCAGGCACGCGTTTACTTCAATTGCCAGAACGTATATACTTTCACCAAATACAAGGGTTACGATCCTGAAATCGGTGCCTTCAACCAGAGCTCGCTGCTGCAGAATATCGACCGTGGCCGCTATCCTACACCGCGAACCTACACCGTAGGTGTAAACCTCACTTTCTAACCTCAAACGAGCACAACACAAATGAAGAATATAATATTGAGCGGTGTAGCCGCGCTTGCCCTGGGCGGATTCATGACGTCGTGCGACGACTTCCTGACCGTCAACCCCGCCGACAAGCCCGTGCTGGAGACGTTCTACACTACTCCCGAGAACCTGCGCTCCACCACCATGACGCTCTATGCGTCCAAGACATGGTCCAACTTCCACATGAACTTCCAGTGGAAGATGGACATGATCAACGGCGACCTGTACTATACCTACGACCAGGAGGGACAGTGGTACTTCGGTACATATACTCCCACCAACCCCTACATCAACGAGGGCTGGAAGGGCCTGTACAACGTGATACTGTTCTGCAACTCCATCATCAACGACATCCCGCCCGTATGCGGCGGCACAATCACCGATGCCGACATCACGCATGCAGTGGCCGAGGCTCGCGGCATCCGTGGATACGCCTATTACATGCTGACCGAGGTATGGCGTGACGTGCCTATCGTGGAGAATAACTCCGCCGACATAGGCGCCGGCAACTTCGAGAAGCCCCGCAACACCCAGGCCAGCGTATACCGCTTCGCTATGGAAGACCTGGACTTCGCAGTCGACAACCTCCCCGAGACCGATACCGACGTATACCGTCTGACCAAGCGCAAGGCCCGCGCGCTGCGCGCCAAGTTAGCGGTGACTATGGCTCAGCATTCCGACCTGGGTCTGGACCGCGACGCCCTCTACAAGAAGGCCGCCGCCGACGCCCTGGACGTGATAACCAACACCCAGGCGCTGACCGAGATTGACTATTCCACTCTGTTTGACGTAGCCGCCAACAACGGTCCCGAGTCCATTCTTGCCATCCAGTGCGCCGTGCAGGGTTACTCCTTCGGCAACGCCCGCAACGTGGCCTGGAGCCGCAGCGCGCTCATAGCCGACCAGCAGTGGGGTGGCGGCAAGGGGCCCACAATCTCGCTGCAGAAGATGTACGAGGCCGGCGACAAGCGCCGCATGTGGGTATTCATGACTCAGGGCGACTACTATCCCAAGCTGGCTACAGCCCAGGGCGGTTACACCTACAAGCTCATCAACCGCGATGCCGACGGCGAGGAAATCGAGGGCCGCATCGAGATGAACGCACACATCAAGAAGTACCTGATAGGCAAGGGCGCGGACTGCGACGGCATGGTAGGCATCAACCAGGATGCAGCCAACAACATCTATCTGATGCGTCTGGCCGACGTTTACCTGACATACGTGGAGGCAGTGATGGGCGCGGCCGACCAGACTTCGGACGCCACGGCCATGAAGTATTACAACATGGTGCGTCAGCGTGCCGGCGTGCCTGAGGCGAGCAGCGTTACCTACGAGGAACTGCTGAAAGAGCGTCGTCGCGAGCTGGCATTCGAGAGCCAGACATGGTTCGACACCCAGCGCTATCGCTATCGCGTAGGCGACGCCAAGGCTCTGGAGTGGCTCAACAACGGCTTCGGCACCGGCATCAACCGCTGCGCGATGTACATTCCCAACGGCAACCTGGACAAGACCCAGGAGAACGATCCCGCCAACTACAAGATGGTGAGCAGCACCGACGAGGGATCCATGTACAATCCCATCATGATCACTGCCAGCGCGTTCCAGGCTCCCGTGCCTGCCGCCGTAACCAGCTCGTCGCCCATGATGGGTCTCGACCCGGTGGACTACTATGCTGAATAACAAGCACTAACCCCTAAATTGATTAAGAACATGAACAAGATAATAAAGATAGGAATGCTGTCAATCGGGGCCTTGGTGCTGGGCGGCGCTCTGAGCTCGTGCGAGCAGACGGACGCTGAACACGACAAGGGCAAGACCCCCGTCATCAAGTATGCCCGCAGCTGTGACATCGACAAGAGCGACTCTCTCCTGGTCAGTGCCTCCCTTGGAGCCCGCGTATGTTTCGTGGGCGACAATATGGGCGACGTGCAGCAGGTGTGGTTCAACGACCAGAAGGCAAAGCTCAATCCCAACATGGTGACAAGCCATACCATCATCGTCGATATCCCCAATAACCTCCCTGGCGAGGTTACCAACATCGCACGGTTTATCACCAGCAAGGGGACTGCCGTCGACTATGAGTTCAACGTATTTGTGCCGGCACCCCGCATTGACGACGTGAGCTGTGAATATGCCCGCGCCGGCGAGGAGATGGTGATAAACGGCGCTTACTTCGCCAACGACCCCAACGTGCCTCTGAAGGTCGTCTTCCCCGGCGACATTGAGGCCAAGATAAAGAGCATAGCGCAGGAGCAGCTCGTAATCGAGGTGCCCGAGGGCACCCATGAGGGTCCGATTATGGTCAGCTCCATCTACGGTGAGGGCAAGTCCGGGTTCAACTATATGGACACCAACGGAATGCTGTTCGACTTCGACGGCCGGACCGGACTGACCAACCACGGATGGCACAACCAGCCCATTCAGGACGAAGACGGTATATCGGGCAACTATGTTCAGCTTGGCGACGGCTCCACCACATTGGCGGCCGGCGGCTGGGACGACGGCAAGTTCAGCTTCGAGTACTGGGCCGGCAGCTGGAACACGCCCACCGACTATCCCGAGCGTGAGGGCGCGCGTCTGTTCGACATCGCCGATTTCAGCGACTTCAACAACAAGGTGCTGAAGTTCGAGCTTTTCGTTCCCGAAAACGGCGCATGGCAGGCTAATCCCATGCAGATCATCTTCTCCGGTACGGACAAGGTGTCGATGGGTAACGCCGGCACCGATGTGTTCGGCAACAATGTGGCCGGTGCGAACAACGACTACCTGAAGCAGGTGGCCGGCTGGGGACGCGGTCTCTGGAAGCCCTGGACCGAGGCTACGCCTTACACCACCAAGGGCAAGTGGGTCACCGTGGTATATCCGCTCAGCGAGCTGACATACGGTGCCGATGCCAAGGCCGCCAAGTCTGTACCCTCCGAGGTGACCGACTTCGCCAACCTGCAGATATTCCTGTGGGTGGACACTACCGACGGCGCCAACTCTACATGGACCGGCGTGGACTGCACGCCAATCCTCCGGATCGACAACATCCGCGTCGTGAAGAAGTAACATCAGTCATAGGTTCGCCTCCTGCGGCGTAACGACCGCAGGAAGCGAACCGACCAAAAAGATAACATTGAAAATGAAAAAATCAGGTAAATTTTTAGTCTGGCTGATGATGGGACTGGCAGCGGGCGGCTCCGCCGCGCTGACTTCCTGCAGCGACGACAACAATTTCGACACCAATCAGTATAAGGGCTGCGTCAACCTGAATGTGTTCGGTCCTTCGCCTGTGGCACGCGGCGGTCAGCTCCGCTTCCTCGGCACCGGCATGGATCAGATCACGAGGATTCAGATACCGGGTTGCGACCCTATCACCGACATAGAGCAGATCAACCCGCAGGAGATCCGCATCAAGGTTCCCCAGGAGGCTGAGCCGGGTCAACTGACGCTGACCCACGCCGGCGGCGACATCGTGACCAAGACCATGCTCACCTACACCGAGCCCATCGCAATCGAGGAGATCGTTCCCTCGCCCGTAAAGCCCGGCAATGACCTCACCATCAAGGGTGAATACCTTAATCTCATCAACGAGGTGTGGTTTTCGTTCCTCAATGACAGCGTAATCGTGAAGGGCGCCTACTTCAAGAAACACGAGCGTCATGAGATTGTGCTGACAGTTCCCGAGGAGGCCATCAGCGGCGTAATCTCGATCTCCGACGGCAAGGCCATGCCTAACGTCATCGAAAGCGAGCAGGAAGTGGAGATAGAACTGCCTGCCGTAGCAAAGCCTCTGGACCTCACCGATGCCAAGGGTGGCGACGTGATCACCATAGAGGGTGCCGACCTCGACCTGGTGCGCAAGGTGCTGACCCCGGCCGACAAGGAGATTGACTTTGAATATGCCGACGGCAAGATCCGGTTCACTCTGCCCGGCGACATCAGCGACGGTGCCATCTGTGCCGTGCCCGCGTCGGGCGTGAAGGTGGCTGTGGCAAATATCGGCGTGGTTGTTCCCACCGGTCTTGTGGCCGAGCCCGCCAAAGACCTGCGTGCCGGCGATGCATTCTCCATACGCGGCGTCAACATGGATCAGGTTACTACTATGGCATTCCCCGGCGTAGAGAGTGCAGTTACTCCCGAGATTACCGCCACGAAGATCTCCACCAAGTGGCCTGAGATGGCTCAGAGCGGTGACATCGTCCTGAACCTTAAGAGCGGCAAGACCGTGAGCGTGGCTGCCGCTACAGCCAAGCCGGAGGTGACCGCTTTCAATCCGAATCCCGTAGCGGCTGCCGCTGCTTTGGAAATTCACGGCCGTAACCTCGACCTGGTCAAGGAGATTGTGTTTGAAGGCGGTGCCAAGCTTGAACCCAAGAACGCTACGGCCGACAAGATTACCGTTACAGTTCCTCCGACGGCTGCTTCGGGTGCCCTTACACTCGTAATGAAGAATGACGAGAAGGTCACTACAGAGAAGCTTGAGGTGAAGCTGCCCGAGTGCGCCTACATCACCGTCGTTAAGTCCGAGGAACTGCACGCCGGTCAGTTGATGGAAGCCGAGGTCAAGAACGGTGACAAACTGACGGCCGTCAAGGTCAACGGTCAGAACGTGCAGTTCATCGTGACAGGGGAGACCCTTTACATCAATCTGCCCGCGGACGCCGCCAAGAACACCACCGTCACTCTGGTTTCAAGCAACGGCGAGATCAGCTATACCTACGACGTAATCAACCCCGACGCTTCGAACGAGACGGTGATCTGGACCGGTGATTGGGACAATACCGGCTGGGGCGGCAACCAGGATCTGGCCTGGGGCGGCTATGACTGGAGCACAGTGAAGGCCGGCACAAAGCTGCGTATCTACTGTACTCCGCTCGTTGCGGATGGCGAATGGTGGTGTGTCGATGTGCGCCACGGACAGGACTGGGCGGCATTGCCCGGCATCGGTCAGGTTGACACTCCCGCAGGCGGCGTAGCCGAATATGTGCTCACCAAGGATGTCATTGACGACCTGGTGGCCAACGGTGGCCTCGTCATAACAGGTACCGGATATAAAATGACCAAAGTAACCCTGGAATAACCCCGTCCGGCTTCCGCTCGCCCTGATTAGCCGGGGCGAGCGGCATGGCCGCGGTTTAAATAAATTTTCCCAATCATGATCCCGAACATAAAGAAATATATACCGGCCCTCATCGCGCTGCTGTCGTTCGGCGCGCTGACCTCCTGCGACGACGATAACGTCAAGGACGAGCCAAACACCCTTCCCCCTGCCACTGTCGTGGCTACATCCGTGGCCGACGGCGCCACTGTCAGCCCCGAACTCAAGGAAATTACCGTAGAGTATTCCGAGCCGGTGGCCCTGAACCAGGCTGTCAAGGCCACACTCAACGGCGTTGAGGTGCCCACTGTCATCGAGGACAACAAGATACTGAAGGCTACTGTCGCGCTTAACGAAGGCGCTGACTATACTTTCGTTGTGCCGCGCCGTTGCGTGGCGACAATCGCCGCCGAGAAGTTTTGCGACGAGGTGACTGTTAAGTTCCGCACTGAAGGCGGCAATATCCCTGTCGGCGACATGGCGCTGGTCAACCCCAATGCTACCAAGGCTGCCAAAGACGTGTATGCGTTCCTGGTGCAGAACATCGGCAAGAAAATCGTGTCCGGTGCCATGGCCAACGTGAACAACAACAACGACTTCTCCGATTGGATTGACAAGATTACCGGCGTTTATCCCGGCATGACGTGCTACGACTTCATCCATCTCCCCGAGTCGGGTCAGAATTGGATTGACTATAACGACATTACTCCGGCACAGGCGCAGTGGAACGCGCACGGCATGGTGGGCTACATGTGGCACTGGCGCGTACCCACCGACAAGGATGCCTACGACAAGAAGGACTACAACCGCTACGGTGCGCGCGTACCCGGCGATAATGTGGACGGACCCACCGAATTCGACATCCGCGAGGCTCTGAAGGAAGGAACGTGGCAGCATGAATTCATTCTCGCGGATCTCGACAAGGTTTCGGCCGTGTTCAAGAAACTGGAGGCTGCGGGCATCGCGGTGCTGTGGCGTCCGCTGCACGAGGCTGCAGGCAGCTATGAGTACAACAACCCCTGGTTCTGGTGGGGCCGTTACGGCGGCGAGTACACCAAGCAGCTGTGGAAGCTGATGTACGACCGCATCGTGAACGTGAACGGCGTGAATAACCTGATATGGGTGTGGACCGCCCAGTATTCCGAAGGCAAAGAGCAGCAGATGGCTGTCGATTATCCCGGCAATGACTGTGTGGATATCCTCGGCGTGGATCTATATCCCGAGGCCGGCGACGACTCCAGCCACAAGGATGCGTACGTTGCCGTGCGCAACATGGGCAAGAGCCTGAAGCCTGTGGCCCTGGCCGAGATCGGCTATCTGCCCGATCCGGACAAGTGCCTGCAGGATGGCGCCAACTGGAGCTACTTCACCCTCTGGTACACCTACGACCAGCATAAGAAGGGCGAGGAAGCCGACGGCTTCGGCAACACCCCGGCGCACCTCAAGGCGGTGTTCACCGCTCCCTCGGTGCTGAACCGCGCTCAGCTTCCCGGCTGGTAAGGACACATACTGATACAGAACGCCCGGCTCCATTTACGGCCGGGCGTTTGTGTTTTATAATTGTTTTATAATTATGGAGCGATTTTGTCCGTTATATAAAGTGAAAATACTAATTTTGTACCTATAGTCAGAATTCCACATATATTCATGCCATTAATCGAGACTATTGACAATATGGACTGGGACAGCCGGTTCTTTGGCTTCGACGTAGCCCGGATTGACACCGACTGTACCGATGAATGTGCCGTCGATGCGGAGATAAGGCGACTTCAGCGACAGCGTGCCGAGTTGATTTATGTGTTTAGCGCGTATCCGTTACGGCTCTGTGACTTCAATGCAATGCTGGTGGATCAGAAACTCAGCTATGTGAATACAAACCCTGTATATAGACCCGTAGACAAGAACATAGTGGATGTCTCCGAGGTCTCCGGGCAGCTTTATGAATTAGGCTGCCAGGCCGGCGCCCACTCCCGTTATAAGGTGGATCCGAACATAAAGGAAGATGATTTCAGACGTATGTTCCGTTTATGGGTCGACAATTCCGTATCGCGTCAATTCGCAGACTATGTATTCGCTTACGAAGTCGATGGCGAGGCAGTTGGATTTGTCACGGCGAAAGTAAAAGGCGACGAACTCTCTATCGGACTGATTGCGACTGATGAGAATTACCGTGGCTGTGGCATAGGGGGCGCCTTAATTCAGACCATCGTCAATCTCGCCTCCGAATTGCATCTCAAGGCGGAGGTAACCACCCAGGCCGACAATGTCACAGCGTGTCGGTTTTATGAGCGCCATGGATTTAATATCGCATCCCGGTCATACGTTTATCACGTATGGAGTAATAACAATGAAAATTCAAACCCATTATGAAGATACCGTTTAACAAGCCTTTTCTCACAGGCAACGAGGCTGAATACATCCGTCAGGCCGTTTATTCCGGCAAACTGTCGGGCAATGGAGTGTACACCCGTAAGTGCCAGAAATTCTCTGAGGACCGTTATGGATTCCGGAAGGCTCTGATGACCACTTCCTGCACCGACGCCCTGGAAATGGCGGCCATTCTGTGCGACATCAAGCCCGGCGACGAGGTCATAGCACCCAGCTATACCTTCGTGTCCTCGGTTCTGGCTTTCGTGCGTCAGGGTGCCAAAATAGTGTTCTGCGACAGCTGCAAGGACAATCCCAACATCGACCCGGACAAGATCGAAGCCCTTATAACGCCCAAGACTAAGGTAATAGTACCGGTGCATTATGCCGGCGTGGCCTGCGACATGGACAGGATCATGGACATAGCCATCCGTCACAACCTTCTCGTAGTGGAGGATGCGGCGCAGGCCATCGATTCATACTACAAGGGCCGCGCGCTCGGTTCAATTGGCCATCTGGGATGCTTCTCGTTCCATGAGACCAAGAACATAATCGCTGGCGAAGGGGGGCTTCTCACCATCAACGACCCGCGCTTCATCCGCCGCTCGGAGATTATCTGGGAGAAGGGCACCAACCGCTCTGAATTCTTCCGTGGCGAGGTCAACAAGTATGGCTGGGTGGATACCGGATCGTCGTTCCTGCCGTCGGAGCTTATCTCGGCATTCCTCTGGGCTCAGATAGAGAATCTGGACATGATACAGACGCGCCGCAAGGAATTATGGCTGCGCTATCATGCCGGACTGCAGGAGTTAGCAGACAAGGGTTGCCTGACGTTGCCCGTCATTCCCGACTATGCCACCAACAACGCCCACATGTTCTATGTGGTGTGTCGTTCGCTCGAAGAGCGCACCGCGCTGATAAAGCATCTGAAGGACAACGACATCTTGTCGGTGTTCCACTATCTGAGCCTGCATAAGAGTGCCTTCTATACCACGCACGCGGACTTCCGTCCCGACAACTGTCAGGACGTGGAGACTGTAGCTGTCACCAACTTCGACGGCACCGTGACCGACGAGGCCCAGGTGGTAGGTCTGGACCTGCCCGAATGCGACCGGTACGCCGACTGCCTGCTGCGTCTTCCCATGTACTATGAGCTGACTGACCGGGAGTGCGATAAGGTGATAGGCTGTATCCGAGATTTCTTCACGGATTAATTGGTATGACATCCAGCCGCTCCACTACCCGTGCAACAGCCCGGCGTGACAACACCTCCGCAGTCTTCGCCACCCGTCTGCAGGGGCTTAAGCCCCTCGCCGTAACTAACCCGCCTGCTGAATGCCTTCGCTTGAAGCCTGCCTGCAGTGTGTCCTTCTGCGGCCTGCCTCTTGTGTCGGGCGCCCTGCCTCTGTTTGTATCAGGCGGGCTGGTTCCGGCCCGGAGCTTACAGCTCCGGCGTGCCGTCCCCTGGCTTTCTGGGGCGGCGCCTCAGCAGCGGGCGCGCTTCGCCCGGCTGCAATGCCGCTATTTGTCTCGCTATCTCATTCATGCCTAAGGCCTCCTCGCGCGTCATCGGAGCGTCCTGATTCTCGTTCGCGGCCGTTGACACCAGGAGTAAACGCCCCTGTTCGCATAGCTCGAACAGCGATTTGTACGGTTTATACCTCTCGCGGAATTCATAATTAACCACCATAATGATGCCCGCGCCTCCGATCACTGCCTCGTTTCTGTATTGCCGCTCCTCTTTGCTGATGAAGGGCGACACCAGCACCCCCTGCTGCCGTATCGCCTCGCGCCATGTCGCTACCCGTTGCGGCAGGTCGCGACGCTTCTCCGGCTTGCTGCTTATCTGCACGAACTCCTTCACGGGGTTGTCAAGCAATAGGAAGTTACCATACAATTGAAACCATTTGTCTCCGATTTTCAAGTCCAGAGTGTTGCCGAAAAACTCCGGATGCATCTTGCGTATCACATAGCGGTAGGGGTTGTCCTTTATATAGCGGTAGAAGGCGTCCTTGGCGCCGGCACGGTAGGCGATGCGGTCGTTGTAGCCCTCCCTGAATATGGCCGAGCGCTTCTGCGCGAACATGCTCTGGCGTAGGTTCGTCCAAAAAGACGTCCCTCCGGGACCGGTGCCGGCATCCAGATAACCCTTCAGCGCATCCTTGCAACTATGGGTGAATGCCGCTATGTATTGGCCCAGGTGCCACTCGGTGCGCTCGGTCACAAAGAGTTCCAGATGGATATGGTCGGGCATTATTGCCCGGGTCAGGACCCGGACTTCGGGATGCAGCCTGAAGTAGGAGTCGATGCAGTCGTACACTACCTTGCCGAGTGGCTGCACATAATGCACAGGCTCTAACTTTTTATTGACATAACGGCCTGAGAGTCGCATCAGTGGCGGCAAACCTTCCTCCTCCAGAATAGTGATCATATAGATGCACCTACTGTGGTAATCATGGTTGCGGCAGCGCACATTGAAATTCATGGCCATGGGGTAGTGGTGTTGGGTTAGCTAAACGAAAAGCAAAGCTACGAAAAAATTTGCGCCAGCGCAAATTTTTCCTGCCTACAAAGTCTACGAAGCCAATAAATGCGGAGCTGAAAGCCCCGCGCCTCAACCATCCCGCCACCCCCGGGCCCTTAAGCTTGCCCCCACTGTACCAGACGGCCTGGTTCGAACCCGGAGCTTTCAGCTCCGCTGCCCATTGCCGCCTGCATCAGGCGGGTTAGTTCGGGCCCGGAGCTTTAGCTCCGGAGTGCCGTCTCCTGTCGTCTGCTCCCTTCCCACCCCCTTCAAAAAGAAAGCGCACCCCACTGGGCGCGCCTCCTTGTTTATTTGCGTCTTAGTGCAGCCTTCTTCTCGAACTCGCTGCGCTACTTACTAAATACTAATATCATTTCATGATTTTTGTTGCCTTGCCGTTCTGCACGCGGATGAAGATGCCCTTTTCAGGGTTCTGTACGCGCACACCCTGCAGGTTGAAGTAAACGGTCTTGCCATCCTCAGCCTCGATGCCGTCGATACCGACGGTGGAATCCTTCTTCTCACCGGTAACATTTACATTCTGGATTTCCCATGTGCCTGCACGCTCGGCAGTAGAAACATAACGGAAGCCGATGCGGATTTTCTTGCCGGCGTATGCGGTCAAATCCATAGGATCCTGAGCATAGAAATTCCAGCTTTGGGTTTCAGGCAATGTAAGAGCCGGAGCGGTCAGCGTGGTCCATTCCGTAGGCATTTCGTCTGTACTAACTTCGGCAACGACTACTGAGATGTCCTCGAGAATTACTGTCATGTCATCTCCGGAAAGATTCGTTTTGCCATCACTGCCTTTAAATTGATTGACTGCCTGATTGAATTTAAGTGTTGCGTTTTTGCGGTTAGTCAGATCAAGAACAGGAGAAGCAATGATGCCATCCGTAACGGTGTTTTCGCTATTCTTGTAACCTGTTGCTTTCATGCCATATTGGCTATCGAAAGACCAAGGATTGGTAGAACCTTCCGGACTCCATTTTGTGAAACCGCTTGCGCTTGAGGTGCAGGCATTGCTGTAAATAGAGTTAGGATCGTTTACAGTCAGTTTATATGATGCGGAGCCACCATAGAAATTGTCGTTTTCAGCAGCTGTAGCTGTGATATCTGTTGTACCGACAGCCAGAACCGTCACATTGCCGTCAGCATCAACAGTTGCAACTGTTTTATCAGTGGAATCCCATGCTATGGTAGCATCGGTGTCCTTGGTCAGAACAGGAGCCTCGAATGCGTCTCCAAGGTCAATAGTGACGGATTCAGGGTTGAATGACAGTCCGGCAGGCTGTTTGTTGCCGGAAAGAGCTTCATAAGTGATTTCAATCTTAGAGATCTTGCAAGTGCCTGAAGTAGCTCCTTTGGCTAATTTGATGTAAAAATATTTTGCTGTATTGTTGTCGGGTGCTGTGAGGGTTGCTGAATTTGTTGCTGATGTATTGGATGCACCTCCTGTAGCTGCTTCTTCACCGGTAGGCTCCGTGGTATAGGCAGTATCACTCAAGTAAAGGCTGATTTTGCTGGGAATCAGGTTATTGCCGGTTGCAGTAAGTTTTATCTCTTTGATAGTACCGAATTCAGTATTATTGTAAAGATAAAAATTACTTTTTGTAGCCGCCTGATTGCCTCGTATCTGGAAGGTTGTGGGATTTACATTGTTAGTTGTAAACTTATTACCATCGTTTGTGGAAAATTCGAATGAGGCAGTAACATAGGTATTATCCGTCTTGCCTAAATCGCTGCTTTGAATTGTCATGACATCAGCCATGGCGGCATAGCTCGTCGTGGCGAGCAGGGCGACGGCTGCGAGCAGCTTCGCGGACTTGCGCGCCCAAGTCTGTTCAGGGAGACGGGAGGGCGAGGAGACGCATGGAGACTTCGAGTTGATCGGCAAGGGTGAGCGGGGCAAGGTAGTGGCGCTCCAGAGTGGTGGGCGCGTGGCCTATGAGGCGGCGCAGGATGTGCGGCGCTATGTCAAGTTTGTCGACTCTCTGACAATAGGCATGGCGGGCATAATAATAGGTGATGCGGCTGGAGGGGCGTTGCCCGACAGGCAATGCGGAAAGAGAGACGTTCAAGGCATCGGCTCGCGAACGAAACCAGTTGGCGATGCGGCGCATTTGCTGTCGTTCCGTCATTGGCTCATCATCAGAAAGTATCGGCAGAAGATAATCGTCGGGATTGCGGCCGGTCATCAGTACCGACATGATCGGTGCGACGGAGGGACCGTCCATCACGATACGCACAGGTATGCCGGTCTTGCGACGCTCGGTTTCAACTATATATGCGGTATGCCAGATGCCGTCGGCCAGCTGTATGGGCAGTTCTCGTATCATATTGATGCGTAGCAAAGCCAAATCCACCGGGGCAAGACCCTGCATTGCAAAGTCTAACTCAAAGAGAGCAAGGGCGTATGTCTCGCGCTGAGTCAGCAACGGATCGTCAGCGATGCGTTGGCGTGTCAGTTCCCGCAATGCGCGTAACTGCTGCGGATCCATGTCACGGCGATGCACTGTATGCACCTTTGAAAGACTGGGCAACCTCATACGGTAATCTTCCGGCAACCAACCTTGGCGACGTGCATACGTCAACACGCCGCTCAAGCCTAGAATGAGCTGATTACGCATTACCGGACTGTCGGCATATTGCTGCTGCAACGCTTCGGTAAAGGTACGTACATAATTGTCTATGGTTTCAGGGGTAAAAGGTGTATCACCGCAATTGACTTCAAGAAAATTCCTTAGTACCTCATAGCCTCGTCGCGTGTTGTCGCGACGGCATTCGCGTATTTTTCCGGCAATGGCCTCTGAGAGTTTGTGTGCCGAGTCCACACGATTTAGACGCCAATTGTCATCGCGCCTAATTGCAGAACGATAGCGGCAACCCATAGGAAGGGTCAATTTACGGTCCCGACGATAGAGGCTGACGGTGATCGGTTCCCAGCTGTCGTCGACTGCGACTTGCTTCTGATGTTTCATAGCTAAGTGTTAATTGGTTAGATAAGACAAGATAACACAACTTTCATGATTTAGACAGAAGAACAGGAGAAACAGTAGCGCAGGCTGTCCCCAGCCGCGCATAGATACGGATAAAGGCCTATTGAAAATTTATAAGGACTTTGGTCATATTCTGTGCGCGGCTGGGGACAGCCTGCGCTACTATAGGATACGGGAATAGCATTTGTATACGGGAAATATTAGATTTCGGTGTTATTGGATAGGTTTGAATTAAAAAATTATTACTATTTCGTTAAAAAGTTTTCATTTATAGTAAAAAAGCCTTAACTTTGTGGTGTAATAACAGAAGACTTACAAGACACACAACACAGCGTCTTATAGGCGATCAACAAAATAACTGAATAACAACCAAATAACAACATAAAACAACAAACATGAAACACAAACTACTACAGACTTGGGCGCGCAAGTCCGCGAAGCTGCTCGCAGCCGTCGCGTTGCTCGCCACAACCGCAGGCGTGGCAATGGCAGCGGATTTGACTTATACATCCCCAGCAATCACAAAAAATGACAAATTATCCATGACAAGTCCATTCGATCTAAAATGGGGTGATGTAACATGGACTATAATAAACGTATCTCACGGAACCGCTATACATGCTCAACGAAACGGTACAACAAGTTTCCAGTTCGGAGCTGCATCAAACGACAAGCAGTTTAAAAACGTTACATTCTCTGCTTCTACTCCATTTGCTGGGAAGACAATCAAATCAGCGTCTGTGAAGGCATACACTAAAGCAACCGGTGCTACAGTATCTCTTAAAATAGGCGATGCTGTTGTAGGAGAAGCACAAAATATTGCTACTTCAAGTACAGAATACACTTGGAACGACATAAATGCAGTATGCCCGGAAAACGGTAAATTCTCTATATCGTTCGATGCGCCTACTACTACACCGACAACACTAAATGTAGTCGCAATCAGCGTCACATACGGAGATGCTGTTAATCCGAACCAGCCGGCAGCTCCTACATTCACACCTGACGGCGGCGAAGTGGATGCCAACAGCACTGTAACTATCGCCGGTGATGAGAAGACGCAGAGCCTGAAATATTGGTTCGGAGACGACGAAACAGCAGCTACTACGGTAAATGGCTCATCCGCCACTGTAACAATAACTGAGGCTTGTACTCTGAATGCTATCGCTATCGGCGAAGGCGATGTTGAAAGTGGTGTAAAGACTGCTTCCTATACTCTTACTCCTGCTATAAATACTTATAAGCAGATCACAACCGAGCTGACCTCCGGTAAGTATGTATTCATGTGTGGCGAAAATTTCGTAAATCCTGTGCTGGTAAACAATCGTTGCAACTTCACTGATGATTTCACCAAGACAGATGATGAAATCGTTGCTTCTGAAAAGTATGAATTTACAATCACGGTAGACGGTGAATTCGCTACTATTCAGGGCGTGGACGGTAAATATCTGGGAATTAATGCAGCCGGAAACAATTACTTTACGCCGGGAACAGATGCTTCGACAGAGAATTTCAAATGGAAATTCACTGTAGACAATGGTGTAGTAACATTCGCAAGTGCTATTTCTGATACAAATGTCCTGGCTCAGCACATGGGTGCCTCAAGCTTGTATTCAAACTTTGCCCCCGGCGTAGTTGAAGGTTCTGTTTATCCCACTCTTTACAAACTGTATGTTGCTCCTGTGGCTCCCGAACTTCCTGCTCCTACTGTTGAGGATGGCGTTGAGGTAAACGTAGTTGATGGCGGATGGAGAATTCGTCCGGAGCAATATCCTGTTACTCTGACTTTCGCTGTTGAAGACGGCGTGCAGATGTATGCTAAGCAAGTAACAGCTGCTCAGACAGCTGCAGAAGACGACAATGACGGTTACACCGCCCTTGCTGACAATAAGCTCACACTGACAAAGTCTGGTGAGGAATATAGCGTTTATGCAATGAAGGATGGCGTGAAGTCGGAAGCTAAGACTATTACTGCTGATGTGCCCTCCGGTATCGCCGGCATCGAGGCTGAGAATGGCGAGGCCGTTTATTTCAACCTGCAGGGCGTGCGCGTAGAGAATCCCGAGAACGGTATCTTTATTCGCGTGCAGAACGGCAAGGCCGTTAAAATCACGAAGTGATTCTTTATGACTGGATAACAGGAGGAACAGTAGGTTCTTTCTAACGCAGATCAAGGAGGCGCATCCGTATGGGTGCGCCTTCGGTGTTAATTGTGGAAGACTACACTCGGCAGTGAGGACACCGGAGCCCGGTACCAGTCCGTTAATCGGCGGTGAGGACACCGCCGTCCCAGTCAAAGCTTTTGGCGCGTTTTTTGTTGAGGTATAGGCATGGAAATAAAAAAGAATGGAAATAACGGCGGCGTCGAGGCGCTGACCGATACGATAGTAGAGGCGATGCAGGATGTGAAAGGCGTGGACGTGACCGTCATCGACTTGGAGAAGCTTGAATCGGCACCCGCTTCGCGTTTCGTGATATGCGAGGGGAAATCCACCACACAGACCGGCGCCATCGCCGACAATGTGCGCGAGAGGGTGCGCCAGCAGCTGCACCTGTCTCCGTACAGTATGGACGGCACACGTAATTCACAATGGGTGGTGCTGGACTACGGTTCGGTCGTGGCTCATGTGTTCCTGCCCGAGATGCGCAGTCTGTACGATCTGGAGGAACTTTGGAGCGACGCCGGCATCACGAGAATCAGTGATGAGTGAGCAGAGTGAAGAGAAAATTGAGGAATTTTAAACGTGCATTCGGAAATTATTATTACCTTTGCGTGGATATTCACGTGGAAGCGTGAAATAGAATGAACACACACAAATGCAAAATATGTTTCAACCGCAAAAAAGAAAGCCGGGCAACAGCAAACGACCGCTGTTCAATATGTACTGGATGTATGCGCTGATAGTGATGTCGCTGTTGGCTCTATACTACTTTCAGGATGGCTCGCAGACCAAGGAAGTGGACTGGACCGATTTCGAACACGCGGCCCTGGCCGGCGACATCGACAAGATTGCGGTGACGCCCACAGAAGGCATCGCCGAAGGTGTGCTTACCACACAGGGCGCGAAGAACCAGAAGTTTGACATGTCGCCCACGTTCAGCGGCGACAAGAAACTGATAACCACCATCCCAAGCACCGATAAGATTCAGGAGAAAATCGACTCATGGAACGCGGCGCTGCAGAAGGAGGGAAAACCTGCCATAAAGGTAAATTACGAAAAGGGCTCCGACCTGATGAAGTTCATCTGGTATTTCGGCCCGATCATCCTGATCGTGGTATTCATGGTATATATGTCCAAACGCATGGCCGGCGGAGGCGGCGGCGGAGGTATCTTCAACGTCGGCAAGTCAAAGGCCATGGTGTTCGACAAGGACAACGGCACGAACGTAACGTTTGACGACGTGGCCGGTCTGAGCGAGGCCAAGGTGGAGATAGAGGAGATAGTGGAGTTTCTGAAGAATCCGCAGCGATATACCGACCTCGGCGCAAAGATACCCAAGGGCGCGCTGTTGGTAGGCCCTCCCGGAACCGGAAAGACACTGCTCGCCAAGGCTGTGGCCGGCGAAGCCAGCGTGCCGTTCCTGTCCATGTCCGGTTCGGACTTTGTCGAAATGTTTGTGGGCGTTGGTGCAGCGCGAGTACGCGACCTGTTCAAGCAGGCCAAGGAGAAGGCGCCGTGCATCGTGTTTATCGACGAGATTGACGCCGTGGGCCGTGCCCGTGGACGCAACCCGAACATGGGCAGCAACGACGAGCGCGAGAACACGCTGAACCAGATGCTGACCGAAATGGACGGCTTCCAGAGCAACAACGGCGTGATATGCCTTGCTGCCACCAACCGCGCCGATATGCTGGACAAGGCCCTGCTGCGTCCGGGACGTTTCGACCGCCAGATATATGTGGATCTGCCGGAGCTGACCGACCGCGAGGCCATCTTCAAGGTGCATCTGCGCCACATCAAGGTGAACGCCAAGCTCGACATCGAGCAGTTGGCGCGTCAGACGCAGGGCTTCAGCGGCGCCGACATCGCCAACGTCTGCAACGAGGCCGCGCTGATAGCCGCTCGCAACAACAAGAAGCTTGTGGACTGGGACGACTTCATGCAGGCCATAGACCGCATCGTAGGCGGTCTGGAGAAAAAGAGCCGTATCATCACCGACCAGGAGAAGCGCAGTATCGCCACACACGAGGCGGGACACGCCACGGTGACGTGGATGCTGGAATACGGCAACCCGCTGGTTAAGGTTACCATCGTACCGCGCGGCCGCGCCCTCGGCGCCGCCTGGTACGCTCCCGAGGAGCGGCAGATAATTCCGACTCAAGCGCTGTTGGACACCATGTGCGGCCTGTTGGCGGGCCGTGCCGCCGAGGAAGTGTTTCTGGGCCAGATAGGCACCGGCGCCAGCGATGACCTGGAGAAGTGTACCAAGATCGCACGCAGCCTGGTGCAGGTGTACGGCATGAGCGACAAACTGCCTAACCTGAACTACAACGACTCGACGGGACAGGAGATGGGCTTTACCAAGCCATACAGCGACCGCACCGCCGAAGTGATAGACGAGGAAGTGAAGCGCATCGTAAACGAGCAGTACGAGCGCGCGAAGCAGATACTGCAAGAATATGCGGCGCAGCACAACCAGATACGTGACGCGCTGATAGTGAACGAGGTGATATATCACGACGATGTGGCGCGTATACTCGGCCCGCGTAAGTGGAAAAGCCGCACCGACGAGATAATAGATCTGAACAAGGCCCAGGACGCAGACAAGCCGAAGGCAATCGGCGGCAAATACACCGCAGGCACCGGCGACAAGGTGACTGAGCCGGGGGCCGTCGATGACGATGACGCAGACACGCCGCCGCCGTTCAGCGGCAAATGATACAGAGGGCCGGGCCGGGTGGCGCGGCCTTTTTTGCGCACCCTTTTAGCATTAAAAATTGTTATAAATTTTGGCGGGAGTGAAAAAATTTGTAATTTTGCAAAACTAAAATACGGATTTGGGTTTTCAGGGAGCGAAAAGGAGCGGCATACGCGCCGGACGGACACGTCGGAGCTGAAGCTCCGGGCCAGAACCAACCCGCCTGGAGCATGCACAGAAACCAACCCGCCTGATTTGGGGGCATAAACCAACCCGTCCGGCACAGGCCGGTTAGTTGGGGCGAGGGGCCTTTAGCCCCGGAAAAAGAAGGGGGTTGAAGCCCCGGCATTAGAAGCGGGGCTTCAGGCTCCGGCTGGATAACGACGAAATAATAATCAAAGAGTGATATATGAATACGAAAAGAGTTTGCATTGGAATGGCCGTAATGACGATAGGTGCGGCTATGATTACGGGATGCAAAGGTAAGGGACAGCAGCAGCAGGGCCAGCAGGTTCCGGAGCTGGCCGTCATCACTGTAGGCGAGGAAGACGCCACTCTGGAGACCGGTATCCCGACGACCCTGGAAGGAGAGAACGACGTGCAGATACGTCCGCAGATCCAGGGCATACTGACCAAAGTCTACATCGAGGAGGGCCAGCAGGTGCGTGCGGGCCAGGTTCTGTTCGCCATCGACCAGGTGACGCTTAAGGCCGCAGTGGATGCAGCCCAGGCAGGACTGCAGGTGGCTCAGGCCAACGTCAACACCGCGCAGACCAACGCCAACAACAATAAGATACTTCTTGACAAAAACATAATCTCGGCTCCGGCTTACCAGACATCAGTGGACGCCCTGAACGCCGCCAAGGCTCAGTACGCACAGGCAGCCGCCAACCTCTCGTCGGCGCGTAAGAACCTGTCGTACGCCACCATTACGGCACCCATCAGCGGTCTGGTAGGTTCAATTCCCTTCAAGGAGGGTTCGCTGGTATCGCCCCAGACGGAGCTTACCGTCATCTCCAACAACGGCGATATGAACGCTTACTTCTCGCTTAACGAGAAGGACATCCTGGCGCTGACCGACAACGGTCGCCGCACCATAGCAGAGGCCATCAAGGCCATGCCGGCTGTGACACTGCAGCTGGCCAACGGCGAGCGTTACGCCCAGCCCGGCAAGATCACGGCTATTTCCGGAGTGATCGATCCCGCTACAGGCGCTGCATCGGCCAAGGCCGTGTTCCCCAACCCCGACGGCATGCTGCACAGCGGCAACACCGGCCAGATCATGATCCCGCAGATTCACAACAACGTGATGATGGTGCCCCAGGCAGCCACATACGAGATGCAGGACATGAAGTTCGTATACGTGGTGGGCGATTCCAACAAGGTACACAGCACCCCCATCACCATCTCGGAGGACAACGACGGCAAGAACTACATCGTGACCGGCGGTCTGAAACCCGGCCAGCAGGTTGTAGTGGAGGGCGTGGGTATCTCCGTGAAGGACGACATGGTGATCAAGCCTAAGAAGTAAGAACAAGCTCAGGAAGTGTTATGAAACTAAGTACATTCATCAACAGGCCGGTACTAAGTACGGTGATCTCCATCTTCATCGTGCTGTTGGGTATCTTGGGCCTGATGGCGCTCCCTATCGAGCAATACCCGAACATCGCGCCGCCTACCATCTCGGTATCCACCAACTATACGGGCGCGAACGCACAGGCAGTGCTGAATTCGGTGATAGCCCCGCTTGAGGAGCAGATAAACGGCGCCGAGAACATGGACTACATGTATTCTACGGCCGCCAACAACGGATCGGCTCAGATCCAGGTATATTTCAAGGCAGGCACCGACCCCGACATGGCCGCCGTCGACGTACAGAACCGCGTGGCCAAGGCCGCGAGCTTCCTGCCGTCGGAGGTGAACCAGGTGGGTGTCATCACGCAGAAACGCCAGAGCTCAATGCTGATGGTGTTCAACGTGTATGCCGACTCGGGCAATTACTCCGAGGAATTCGTGGAGAACTACGCCGCCATCAACATCATCCCGGTAATCAAGCGTGTACCCGGTGTGGGCGAGGCGATGGTGATGGGCGCCGACTACTCCATGCGTATATGGCTGAAGCCAGAGGCCATGGCCCAGTACGGTCTGATGCCCGGTGACATCACCGCCGCCTTGGCCGAGCAGAACATCGAGGCCGCTCCAGGTCAGTTCGGCGAGAACGGCGACCAGTCGTTCCAGTACGTGATGCGTTACAAGGGACGTCTGAGCGACGAGAAGGAATTCGGCGACATCATAATCCGCGCTACTCCGGAGGGCGAGATACTGCGCCTGAGCGACGTGGCCGATGTGGAATTGGGCCGACTGTCGTACGGTTTCCATTCGACGACCAACGGCAAGATCGGTGTGGCCGCCATGATAATGCAGGCCCCGGGATCGAACGCCACACAGGTGGTGAACGACATCCAGGCCGAACTCGACAAGTTCCAGAAAGATGCCCCGGAGGGAATCAAGATTATCACCACCATGGACGTGAACCAGTTCCTGTTCGCCTCCATCCACGAGGTGATCAAGACCCTGATAGAGGCGTTCCTGCTCGTGTTCCTTGTGGTGTTCATCTTCCTGCAGGACTTCCGGAGCACGCTGATTCCTATGATCGCCATCCCGGTGGCGTTGATAGGTACGTTCTTCCTGATGTATATCTTCGGGTTCTCGCTGAACCTTCTGACACTCTCCGCACTTGTGTTGGCCATCGCTATTGTGGTGGACGACGCCATAGTGGTGGTGGAGGCGGTACACGCCAAGCTTGACCAGGGATACAAATCGTCGAAGATGGCGGCCATCGACGCCATGAACGAGATTGCATCCGCGCTGATCTCCATCACGCTGGTCATGATGCTTGTGTTCATCCCCGTGTCGTTTATCGGCGGTACGTCGGGAGTGTTCTACCGCCAGTTCGGACTCACCATGGCCATGGCCATCTTCCTGTCGGCCGTCAATGCATTGACGCTGTCGCCGGCCCTGTGCGCTCTGTTCCTGAAGCCCCATGTGGAAGAAGGGGAAGAACCCAAGCCACTCGGCGAACGCATGAAGGAGGCCTATTCCGCCACCGGCGAGGTGCTGAAGCAGACATACAAGAAACGCTTTGGCTTCCAGTTCCCCGCATGGGTGACGAGCCTGTTGCTGCTTGCCGCCATCGTATTCCTGGTATTGGGATGGTATGAGTTCGAGAACGTGGTCCTGAGCTGTCTGGCCATAGCCGTGGCCGTACTCGGCGTAATCGGCATGTTCCAGAAGAACTTCATCGACGCGTTCAACAACGTGTTCCATAAGCTGCAGAACAAATACACCAAGGGAATCTCCTGGGTTATCAACCATAAGTGGCTCAGCTTCGGCTCGGTCGCCGCCGCGTGCGCGCTGCTGGTATGGCTCATGGCCATAACGCCGACCTCGCTGGTGCCCAACGAAGACACCGGTACCATCATGGGCGTTGTGGACATGCCGCCCGCAACGTCGATGGAGCGCACCAAGAAGGTAATGGACCGCGTCGACTCGATATGCGGCACCATCCCCGCCATCCAGGTGCGTAACGCCATAACCGGTTACTCGTTCGTGTCCGGCCAGGGTAACACCTACGGATCGTTCATCATCAAGCTGAAGCCCTGGGAGGAACGTGACGAGAAGACCGAGAGCGCGCAGGCCATCCTGCAGCAACTCTTTGCCAAGACCGCGCAGATTCCCGACGGACGTATCATGTTCTTCCAGCCTCCTATGATTTCCGGTTACTCGGTAACGTCCGGTTTCGAGATCCGACTGCAGGACAAGACCGGCGGCGACCTGACAAACTTCTTCAAGGTTTACCAGAATTTTATCGCCGCGCTTAACGCCCGTCCCGAGATCGCCATGGCATATTCTACGTTCAACCCTTCGTACCCGCAGTATCTGGTCGAGCTGGACGTGGCCAAGATCAAGCAGGCCGGACTGACACAGAACGCCATCCTCAGTACCCTGCAGGGATACTACGGAGGTATGTACATCTCGAACTTCAACAAGTTCGGTAAGCTGTACCGTGTCATGATGCAGGCCAATCCGGAGGCGCGTGTGTCGCCCGAGACACTGAAGCGCATCAAGGTGCGCAACGGCGCCACGATGGCTCCGATCGACAACTTCGTGAAGCTGACCCGCGTGTATGGTCCCGACATCATCAACCGTTTCAACATGTTTACCTCCATTTCCGTGACCGGTTCGCCGGCACCCGGATCGTCGTCGGGCGACGCAATCGCCGCCATCGAGCATGTTGCCGCCGAGACGCTGCCCGTCGGATTCGGTTACGACTACTCGGGTCTGACCCGCGAGGAGGCAAAGCAGGGATCCAGCTCCACCGGTTATGTGTTCGCGCTGGTGCTGCTGTTCGTCTACCTGTTGCTGAGCGCGCAGTATGAGTCGTACATCATACCCTGGGCCGTTATCCTCTCCGTGCCCTTCGGACTGATGGGCAGCTTCGTCTTCGCCAAGTTCATGGGCATAGACAACAACATCTATCTGCAGATCGCGTTGATCATGCTTATCGGTTTGTTGGCCAAGAACGCCATCCTTATCGTCGAGTTCGCACTTGAACGGCGACGGGCCGGCGTGTCGATAGTCAAGTCGGCCATCCTCGGAGCCGCAGCCCGTCTGCGTCCTATCCTTATGACGTCAATGGCCATGATCATCGGTCTGTTGCCTATGATGTTCGCCACGGGTGCCGGCGCCAACGGTTACCGTGCGTTGGGTTCAGGTGCAATAGGCGGTATGTTGATCGGCATGATACTGCAGCTGATGATGGTGCCCGCTCTGTTCGTGGCATTGCAGATGCTGCAGGAGAAGTTCACCCCGATGAAGTGGAAGGACACCGACAACAGCGGACTGGGATCCGAGATCACGCAGTACAGCAAGGAGAGTTGAGAATGCATAATGCACAATGCATAATGCATAATTAAGAGAAAAGATGAAAGCAAGTAAATATATAATTGTTGCAGTGGTGTCGGTGATGCTGACAAGCTGCGGCATATACAAGAAATACGAGATGCCGGTGGAGAACCGGTATGTCAACGAGCTGGCACAGGCCGAGCAGCAGACAGTGGATTCGCTGTCGCTGCCCTACCTGGGCTGGGAGCAGGTGTTTACCGACCCGATCCTGCAGGGGTACATCCGAAAGGCACTGGAGCAGAACACCGACATAGACAACGCCGTGCTGAACGTGAAGATGGCGCAGGCCCAGCTGCAGGGAGCCAAGCTGAGCTATTTCCCCGCAGTCGCTCTGAGTCCCAACGGCGGTGCCGCCAAGTACGGCAGCGGCAACATGGACACATGGTCCTACACAATTCCGTTGTCGGTACAGTGGGAGATAGACGTATTCGGCAAGATCCTGAACCGCAAACGCGGTGCCAAGGTGTCGCTGGAGCAGATGGAGGAATATCAGGCCGCCACACGCTCGCAGGTAATCTCGGCCGTGGCCAACGTGTACTACAGCCTGGTGCTGCTGCACCAGCAGCTGGACCTGACCGAGCGCACATCCGTGATATGGAAGGACCAGGTGGAGTCGATGAAGCTGATGAAGGAGGCCGCCTACGTCAACGAGGCCGCTGTGGTGCAGAGCGCCGCAAACTACTGGAGCATCATGTCGTCGATTCCCGACATACGCCAGAACATACACGAGCTGAACAACACCATGGCGTTGCTGCTGCACGAGCATTACAACGACTATGACGTGACCAACAGCCTGGAATTCAACCTCCCCGTTGATCCCGACCGAGGCGTGCCGATGAGCTATCTGGCACAGCGTCCCGACGTGCGCGCCGCCGAGCGCGGACTTGCAGCCGCTTACTACAATACCAGCTCGGCCCGCGCGGCATTCTATCCAAGCCTGAACATTACGGCACAGGGAGGATTCACCAACCTGCTCGGCTCGATGGTGCAGAATCCCGGCAAGTTCTTCCTGCAATTGGCCGGCCAGCTGACTGCGCCTCTTTTTTCCAGAGGCCAGAACATAGCCAACCTGAAGGTGGCCAAGCTGAAACAGCAGCAGGCCATGAACAACTTCGAGAACACCGTACTGTCGGCATCGGCCGACGTCAGCGACGCCCTCTCGAAGTACAGGAACAACCACGAAAAGCGCGAATATGTGCTCAAACAGATAGAAAGTCTGGAAAAATCTGTGGAATATACGCAGGAATTATTATCTTTGGACCAGAAAACTACCTACCTGGAAGTTTTGACGGCCCAGTCCAGCCTGCTTAACGCCCAGATGTCAAGCCTGAGCTGCTGGCACAACAAGGTGTCGGCGTGCATATCGCTCTATCAGGCGGTAGGCGGAGGACGCTGATATAAAAATCACCTCAAGGCTCCTTGCGGAACCTTGAGGTACCGGACAGCCTATAGGCCCGGAGGGGCCTATCAACGGGCAAATATACCATAAAAACTCCACTATCATGAACACAATCAGTCCATTGGCCTATGTGCACCCGGAGGCGCAGATAGGCGAGAATGTAACGGTAATGGCATTCGCCTACATCGACAGGAACACTGTGATAGGCGACGGCTGTGTGGTCCGCCCCCATGTCTCGATATTAGACGGGGCCCGTATCGGCAGAAACTGCCACTTCTACGAAGGTTGCATCATCGCAGCCACGCCACAGGACTTCCGCTGGAAGGGTGACCCTTCGGGTGTGGTGATAGGTGACAACAACACCATCCGCGAACACGTCATCATCAATCGGTCCATCTATAAGGACCGCGCCACCATCATCGGCAACGACTCCTTCATCATGGCGCAGACGCATATAGGGCATGACTCGCAGATCGGCAATCATGTGGTTTTGGGCAATTCGGTCAAGATAGCCGGTGAAGTGAAGATCAACGACTTCTGCATACTCAGCAGCTCGGCCTTGGTGCACGAAGGCTGCGAGATAGGGCAGTGGGTGCTGATCAAGGGCGGTTGCCGCGTCAACAGCAATGTGCCGCCGTATGCCATCATGGCCCATAATCCCATAGTGTATTACGGCGTGAACGCCTTTATACTGCGTAAAGGCAAATTCCCGGAGGAGACCATCGACAATATCGCCAAGTGCTTCCGGCATATATACCAGAGCAACACATCGACGTTCAATGCGCTGCGGCGCATCGAGGCCGATGTGGATCAAGGCCCGGAACGCGACGCCATCGTGAACTTCGTGCGCAACCACAAATACAAGATCGCCGCCATCCGCCTGGACGACCGCGACATGATGTGACCTCAAGCCGCGAGCTTGAGGCACAGTAAGGACGGCACAGGGCCGCAGGCTTTTGCGCTGTTTTGCTGGTTTTTGTGCCTTCCTCTTGTATAGTTCGGAAATTTTTTGTAATTTTGCAGACGTTTTGTGGAGCATCCTGAAAAGTTGCTGAAAAAGATGCGTTCAGCGATGATATGAGAACTGAGATGTCTACACAAATGATAGAATTCATTTATAGTATTCACATCGAAACAAGAATAAGTTACAGCCATGGCTAAAACTTGTCAGATCACAGGCAAAAAGGCATCGGTGGGCAATAACGTTTCCCATTCGAAGCGCCGCACGAAACGCAAGTTCGAGGTAAACTTGCACACGAAGAAATTCTATTGGGTAGAGCAGAACATGTGGATTGAGCTGACCCTGAGCTGCGCAGCACTGCGCACCATCAACAAGATCGGTCTCAACGCCGCTATCCGCAAGGCTGAAGCCGAGGGCAACCTCGACCTTCGTGATATCAAAATTCTTTCCTTCTAAAGCATCGCGAACAAAATGGCAAAGAAAGCAAAAGGCAATCGCGTTCAGGTAATCCTGGAATGCACCGAACATAAGGCAAGCGGCATGCCCGGTATGTCACGTTACATCACCACAAAGAACCGCAAGAACACTACAGGTCGTCTGGAACTCAAGAAGTACAACCCGATCCTGAAGAAGTACACCATCCACAAGGAAATCAAATAATACCCCCTGACCAATGGCAAAGAAAACAGTGGCCTCTATCCAGAAAGGTGAGGGCCGTACATATTCGAAAGTAATCAAGATGGAGAAGTCGCCTAAGACCGGCGCTTACGTCTTCAAAGAGGAGATGGTACCCAACGATGCAGTAAAGGACGCATTGAAGTAAACAACAAGACACCATATAAAGAGAGAAGGGGCTGCCGATAGCGGGCAGCCCCTTCTCTCTTTATATGGTGAGTTTAGGGAGTTTATAAAGTTAAGAAAGTTAAGATAATAGTGCGACTATTGAAGCCTCTGCTGTATTGTCTTAACTTCCTAAACTCTTTCAACTTTTTAAACTGGCCTAACGGTTCATCGGATTACCTTGACGAGGCCACCGTCGGAGATTTTGATGATGTCGGAGGCGGCGGCGGGGAGGTTGTTGCCACGGCCATACTCTACAATGTAGTCTACTTTCGACTTGATGTCGTCGCTGATTTCGGCAAATGTCTTGGGCGACTTCATGCCGCTGCGGTTGGCGGACGTGGAGACGATGGGTTTGCCGAAACGCTGGCACAAGGTACGGCTGAAGTTCTCCGACGTGATGCGGATGCCGACGCTGCCGTCCGGTGCCAGCATGTTGTGCGCAAGTCCTTTAGGATGGTCGTATATGATGGTCAGAGGGCGCACGGCCGCCTCGATCAGTTCCCAGCTGATCTCCGGTATATGTTGTACACAGTTTTGCAATTGTCCTTCGTTGCCCACTAAAGCAAGCATGGCTTTGGATTCGGAGCGCCCCTTCAGGAAGTAGATCTTTTCAACGGCCTCCGGGTTTGTGGCGTCGCAGCCAAGACCCCAGATGGTGTCGGTGGGATACAGTATGACGCCGCCGTTGCGCAGTGTTTCGAGGGCACGGGACATATCATCGCGCGAATAGCGCGGAACCGAGTGGTTGGTAAGCTCTTTCATTTAATTATAAACAGGAATCCGGTCAGGAGGGTTGCGACCAGGATGGCGGCAGGAATCAGGATGGGTGCGAGGGAGAGGGTGTAATTCATATTGACAAGGTTGAACTGCACGTGGCGCACACGGTAGCCTCGGCTTTCGCGTATGCGGCGGGCGTTGGCTCCGGAGCGTTGCGCTACGAGTGCGATGGAAATGCCCAAAGTGGAGCCTATCGTTGCACCCATCAGCAGGTCGGTGGGATAATGCACTCCGAGATACAATCGCGTGTAGCATACAAACAAGCCCCAGAGCACCAGCATCACTGCAAAGCGCCGGGAGCGAGTGAAAGTGACGAGCGATCCTATCAGCGCGAATGTGTTGGCGGCGTGGCACGACGGGAAGCCGTAACGGCCGCCCCGGTATCCGTTGACTATCGTGACATACTGACTGAAGGGATTGTCGAGGTTGGAGGGGCGCAGACGTCCGAACCAGGGACGTATTATGGAGGCGCAGATATAATCGGCGAGGCCGACGGCCGCAATGATGGCGCCGAGCATCAACAGCGCACGGATCCACCCGTATTTATATATCAGCGCGGCGAAGCAGGCCACGTAGAACGGCACCCATATCCAGGGAGACGTGTACACGGGCATCAGCACATCGAGCAGAGGAGCGCGGTTGCCGTTGAAAAACAAAAATATACGTTCGTCTAATGAAAACATTATGAGTAGTTGGGTTGTTGGCTGTCACATACTGCTGTCATGAGCGGCTGTGATGGATGGGTCAGTCTTGCTTCAAGCCGTCTATAAGTTGCTGAATCCGGTCGAGCCAGATTCGTGCCGATGCGTCGGAGGGCATTCGCCAGTCGCCGCGCGGAGAGAGGCAGATGGAGCCGACTTTCACGCCGTCGGGCATGACCGACCGCTTGAACTGCTGACTGAAAAATCGTTTATAGAACGTTTTCAACCATTTATATATTGTCTGCAGGTTATATTTCTTGTCGAAGGCCTTTGCGGCGAGTGCGGCTATTTTGTCTGGCGAGTCGCCGAAACGCATTATATGATAAAGGAAGAAGTCGTGCAGTTCGTATGGACCGACGGTATCTTCGGTTTTCTGGGCTATGTGTCCCTGGCTGTCGGCGGGCAGGAGTTCGGGGCTTATTGGTGTGTCCACGATGTCGAGCAATACATCGTGCAGCGCCTTGTCTTTGGTCTCACGCGCGAAACCGGTCACAAGCCAGCGCACCATGGTCTTGGGCACAGATGCGTTGACGCCGTACATCGACATCTGGTCGCCGTTGTATGTGCACCAGCCCAAAGCCAATTCCGACAGGTCGCCGGTGCCGATCACCAGGCCGTTGACCTTGTTGGCATAGTCCATCAGAATCTGTGTGCGCTCTCGTGCCTGCGAGTTTTCGTATGTAATATCATGATTGTCAGGATTGTGGTCTATGTCGCGGAAATGGAGGGATACCGCCTCGCCGATAGGGATGCACAATGCCGTAACCCCGAGGGTATCCATTAACACATCCGCGTTGGAGCGGGTACGGGAGGTGGTTCCGAATCCGGGCATTGTTATGGCGTGGATACCCTTGCGGTCCAGGCCGAGAATGTCGAATGCCTTGACTGTTACGAGGAGTGCCAGCGTGGAGTCGAGGCCGCCGGAGATGCCGATCACTACGTTACGGCAGCCGATGGCCTTGAGGCGCGTGGCGAGTCCCCATGCCTGAATGGAGCTGATGTCTGAACAGCGGCGGAAAAGCTCGGACTCATCCTTGTCGACGAACGGGGTAGGATCTACATACCGATAGGCTAAGGGATGCGCATCGCGTACTCGGTTTTCGGTCACGCCGCATTCCGTAAGTTCATACTTGCCGGCCAGCGGGAAATATTCATTGAAAGAGGAGATGTGTATGCGGTCATGACGCAGATGGGCCACGTCGATGTCGGCGGTCTGCATCAGTTCGTGTGTGTCGAAAAGCTCGCTTTGCTTCAATATGCGGCCGTTCTCGGCGATAATGGCATTGCCTGCGAAAGCCAGGTCGGTCGATGATTCGCCGAAACCGGCCGAGGCATAGACGTAGGCGCAGCGGCAGCGCGCCGACTGGTTGGCGAGAAGCGAGAGAAGGTAGTCGTGCTTGCCGATCAAGGCGTCGGAGGCCGAGAGGTTCAGTATCACTTCGGCACCGGCCATAGCCAGGTCGGAACTTGGGGGCGCGGGCACCCACAGGTCCTCGCAAATCTCGACGCCGAACTTTATGCCTCGCACAGAGAAAATGCGGCGGGGCGTAACCTTGCCGTATTTCTCGCTGTAAGGAAACATACCTTCCGGCAGAGAGAGAGGCGACGAGAACCAGCGCTTTTCGTAGAATTCGTTGTAGTCGGGCAAGAATGACTTAGGCACCACACCCTGCACCTTGCCGTCGGAAATGACGAAAGCGCAGTTATACAGGCGGTCGTTGCATCGGCATGGAGCGCCCACTATGATTACGGAATTGATCGTGGCCGAGAAACAGGCCAGACTTTCAATTGCCCGGTCGGCCGCATCGAGCAGCAGTGAGTCGTGAAACAGGTCGGCGCAGGTGTAGCCCGTCACGGAAAGCTCGGGAAAAAGGACTATGTCTGCGCCGAGGCGCGAAGCATCGGAGGCCATACGCATGATGGCCTGTACGTTGCCGTCTACGTCGCAGGGGCGTACCGAGGGCACGCAGGCCGTGACGCGAAGCATATCAGAGAAACTGTATTGTGTCATAAATTCGGGTTGATGGTAGGGACCTTAAGGACCCTAAGGTCTCTAAAGTCTCTAAAGACCCTAAGGACTCTAAGGACTCTAAGGTCTTTAAGGACTCTAAGGACTCTAAGGTCTTTAAGGACTCTAAAGTCTCTAAAGACCCTAAGGACATTAAGGACATTAAGGACCTTGATGTCGGAGAGTGTTGCAAAGTTACAAAACAATTTTCGGAGTGAAGCGTTAAAACTATAAAATTAACATTTCATATTAATAAAAAAATTAACGTTGCGATGAAAGGGTTACGATACGTGGTTGCGGCGGTTGTGGGACTGGCAGCGATATTCAGCGTCAACGAGGCTCAGGCATTCGGCAAAGGCGAGATGTCGGTTGGACTCACAGGCGGTTTCGCATCATATAACGAGAGCGGCTATGTCAGCATGAACTATCAGTGGGAATGCGCCAACCATGTGCGTATCGCTCCGGAGATAGGATACATAATGAGCAACGACCACAAATCGGGGTTCATGATCAACGGTGACGTGCATTTCCCTTTCCAGCTGGTACGCGGCTTCGGCATCTATCCCTTGGCAGGCATCGCGTTCAACAACTGGCATTACGATAAGCATTATTACGAGGAAACCAACCGTAGCCGAATGGGAGTTAACGTCGGTTTGGGTTTCGATGTATATTTCACCAATTTCTTCAAGATGTCGCTTCAAGGGCGTTACAGCATAATGCCTCAGACGAGCGGTGTATTCATCGGCCTTGGACTCAGCTATGTCTTCTGACAAGCAGCAATCAGCAATCAGCAATTAGAAATTAATAATTAGTAATTACGCCGACGAATGGATTGCTAATTACTAATTTTGGAAGGCGAAAGGGTTCTTTCGCCTATTTCTTTCGCAAGCATGCTGCGGAGGTTCATGATGGAGTTGAGGCGTAACTGCATCTGCAGCTCGTCCTCGGGCGAGATGATGGCCGCAGTGTCATGAAACTTCTGTAACAGTTCCCTAAGCTGCCGGTTCAGAATCTCCGATTTCCATTCCGTTATGGCCCGTGGCACCAGCGCGTCAAGACGATTTTCCTCCATCTCGTCCTGTGGCATGTTGGCATATATGTTGCTGAGATGATGCTTTTCGCGCAACAGGTCGGTGACGGTTTCACGCACAGTGTCGTTTTCATGACTTGCGAGAAAACGGGAGGGCCAGTCCTTGATGAACTCATTTATCTGTGTCGCGGCCCAATCCTCCAGGCCCTTTTCCATTTTCTGTTCCTTGGCAGCGATCTCGCTGACAGAGAAGTCGCCGTCAGCTATTTCCTCTATGGCTTCGCGGCGTTTCTGATCCTTCTCGCGGTCAATGTCGGCACGTTTGCGGAAAAGTGCCTCGTCGAACATAGGTCTGGCCCTTTTCAGTTCCTCGAAAATTGCGGAATACTCAGGAACCGAAAAATGAATGTCGTCGGCGCCGAGTTCGCTTTCCACATATTCCAGCACGTTCATCAGAGTGTCATCGTCTTCGTCCATTGTCTGGAATACCTCCTTGTAGGCATATTTGAGGCAATACTTGATAAGCGGACGCTCCACCGGACGGTATGAGGTATCCGGAGCGGGCCGCTTCGGCCTGGCCGGTGTCATTTCCGCGATGGTACGTCCTATGGACGGCCGCTGAGGATCGGATACAGGGGCGTCGGGCAACGACTCATCACCACGCAGACGTTTCCATTCGCGTTCCTTCTTCCATTTCTCGATCAGAGCCTCGCGGGCACGGCCAACGGAGATGGCTATCGATTCCTCGGTGACGCCCAGCAGTTTGGCGCATTCCTGAATATACACGTCGCGTGCCACAGGGTCAGGGATATGCGCTATGGATTCCACCACGCTGTTCACAGCCTCGATTCGTTTCTGGGGGTCGCTCGCCGTCTCGGGCGTGAGCAGCACGCGGATCTTGAAACGTATGATGTCGGTCTCGTTTTCTTCCACATACTTGCGGAACTCCTCGGGCGTATGCTTACGCGCGAACGAGTCAGGATCGTCGCCGTCGGGCAACAGCAGAACCTTGACGTTCAGCTTGTGGCTCAGCAGCATGTCGATGCCTCGCAGGGAGGCCTTGATGCCCGCCGCGTCTCCGTCGTATATCAGGGTGATGTTGTCCGTCAGGCGGTGTATCAGCGCTATCTGGCCGTCGGTCAAGGCTGTGCCTGAGCTGGCCACCACATTCTTAAGCCCCGACTGCCACATGCCGATCACATCCATATAGCCTTCGACCAGAAAGCACTTGGACTCGCGTACTATGGCCGCACGGGCCTGGAAGATGCCGTACAGCTCGTTGCTCTTTTTATAGAGCATCGACTCGGGTGAGTTGATGTATTTGGCCAGACCGCCTTTCAGGTCGCGGCCTCCGAAGGCTATGACCTTGCCTGAGTTATTGAGTATGGGGAATATGACCCGGCCACGGAAGCGGTCGTAATCGGTGCCGCGTCCGGACGTGCCTACAAGTCCCAAGGTCTTGAGCGTGTCGATGTTGAATCCCTTGGTGCGGGCTTCTGAGACGAGGTGCGAGCCTGAATCGAGGGCATAGCCGAGATGGAAGGCCTTGATGGCCTCGTCGGTTACGCCACGCTGGGTGAAGTAGGACAGGCCCACGTCGCGTCCCTCGTCGGTGTGGAGCAGGTCGTGCTCCATCAGGTTCATGGCCCATTCGTTGGCCACCAGCATTCCCTCGCGTTCACTCTGACGCTGACGTTCCTCGTCGGTCAGCTCGCGTTCCTTGACCTCGATGCCATATTTTTTTGCCAGGTGCATCAGGGCCTCCTGATAGCTGAGGCCCTCCTTTTCCATTATGAAGTTGACGGGCGAGCCTCCCTTCTTGCACGAGAAGCAGTAGCAGAAATTTCGTTTGCGGCTTACGGAGAACGAAGGCGTACGCTCGTTATGAAACGGGCATAGACCCATGTAGTTCGCGCCACGCCGGATGAGGTGGACGTAATCGGATACCACCTCTACTATGTCGGCGGTGTCCTTGATGCGCTGGGCTGTGGCCTGGTCTATCATAAGGAGGCGAGAATGCGGTCGATTTTCTCGCCTGTTTCGGGACGGGTGGGAACCAGAGGGAGACGCAGCTGGTTCTCGCAGAAGCCCATTTCGTGCAGCAGATACTTGATGCCGGCAGGGTTGCCGTCGACAAACAGCTCGTCGTAAAGCTTCTGGAAACGGTGATGGATGGGCAGAGCCTCGTTGAAGTTACCTTCAAGGCAGAGGCGTACCATCTGACCGAACTCCTTGGGGAAGGCATTGCCTACTACCGATATGACGCCCTCGGCGCCGATGGAGATGAGGGGATAGGTCAAGGCGTCGTCACCCGATATAACCTCGAAGCCCTCGGGGCGTCGGCTCAGAATCTCCTCTATTTGCTTCAGATTGCCGGAAGCTTCCTTGATGGCCACGATATTGGGGAATTCGTGGGCGAGGCGCAGTGTGGTCTCGGCGGCAATGTTGACGCCGGTGCGTCCCGGCACGTTATATAGCACCACGGGAAGGGACGATGCACGTGCCACTTCGGCGAAATGTCGGTACAGACCCTCCTGCGACGGCTTGTTATAGAATGGAGTGACGGAGAGGATTGCCGAATAACCGGTAAGGTCGGTGTTGCGGATTTCATCGACAAGAGCGGCGGTGCAGTTGCCGCCCATTCCGGAGATGAGGGGCACCCTTCCGGCCGTATATTCCACTGCGCGACGGCGCACCTCGGCCTTTTCAGCCGCTGTCAGGGTCGGCGTCTCGCCGGTGGTGCCAAGTATAACGAGATAGTCCGCTCCGTTGTCGATGACATGGTCTATGACTCGCTGGAGCGCCGGATAGTCTATATTAAAGTCTGAATCAAAGGGCGTTATCATGGCCACACCCAGACCGCGTAATTTTAATGCTGACATAAATGCCCATTGCAGGCGCTGGTTGCCCGCCAATGTCAATGCAAAAATAATCAAAATACGGAAATTACACAACCCGTTTCCGAACTGCACAAAAAAGAAATTGTTAACAATAGTGAATGAATAAAGAAAAGGTGAAAAATGGAAGCACAGGGAACATTCAGGGACAGGCTCCGGCTATGGATGCGTAATACATGGACCGACATCAAGGGGTATCTCAATCCTATAGCGGACCTGGAGGGTCAGACGGACGTTGAGGCGAGCATCCGCGCCGGCGTTTCATTCAAAGGAAGTCAGCTGCTTACGCTGATATTCGCAATCTTCATAGCTTCATTGGGTCTCAACACCGACAGCGTACCCGTCATAATAGGCGCCATGCTGATATCACCGCTGATGGGTCCCATCATCGGAATGGGTCTGGGTATCGGCATACGGGACTTCGACCTGCTGAAGAAAAGTCTGAAGAACGTGTCGGCGGCCATTCTCGGCTCGCTGATCACGTCGGCGCTATACTTCCTTATATCTCCGCAGTACGAAAGCTCCAGCCAACTGTTGGCGCGTACATCGCCCACCATCTATGACGTGTTCGTGGCACTGTTCGGCGGAGCCGCAGGAATACTGAGCATAGCTGCCAAGAACAAGGGACAGGTCATGCCGGGTGTGGCTATCGCCACTTCGCTGATGCCTCCGCTATGTACAGCCGGATATGGACTGGCCACGATGCAGATGCATTTCTTCCTCGGTGCTTTCTATCTGTTTTTCACCAATATGATATTCATTTTCGTGGCTTCGTGGGTAGGCGTGAAACTGATGGGATTCAAGAAGGTAGTATATCAGGACGAAGCCCGTAGCAAACGCATCAAAATAATTTTCTATACCCTGATAACGGCCATGATGATATTAAGCGCGTATCTGACTCTAGTCATGGTGCGTAAAAACGTATTTATGGAGAAGGCACAGGCATTCGTGGAGAGGGAGATGGTGTTCCCGAATACCCAGGTGCTGAGCCACAGGGAATACATGAACGGCAATCGGCGTGTGATAGACGTGACGCTGATAGGGGCGGCCTTGCCAAAGGATTCACTGCAGCTGGCCATGGTAAACAAACTTGATTCGTGCGGGCTCGGCGGCACGATTCTGAATATAAAGCAGGGCTTCGCCATGCAGGACATTAAGGACAGCCGTACGGACGCGCAGTTCTACAAGCTGATGCAGTCGGAGCTGACGTCGCAGCAGACCACTATCGATTCACTTCGAGGCGTGATAAGGGAGAGCAGTCAGTTCAGCGACGAAAGCATACGCATAGCTCCGGAAGTGAAGGTGCTGTTCCCGTCAGTTCGCGACATTGCGCTGGCCCGTATGGTGGCCACTTCCACGCACGACACGCATCAGGATACGGTTAACATGATATTCATAAACGCACCGAAAGGCCTGACCGAGCAGGAGCGGACCAAACTGAAGGAATACGTCGGGGTACGTCTGTCGGAGAAAGATCTGCACCTGACCATGAATCCGTCGGGATTCCCATGGCCACAGGCTGCGAAGGCTGTTACCGATGCCAGAAGCCGGTAGTGAATACCAGAAGCACCGTGAATATCTCGAGACGGCCGGTGAGCATCACGAACGCATATACCCATTTGGCCAGACCCGGAAGATGCGAATAGCTGCCTGACAGCCCCCCCGGGACATCGCAGATGCCGGAGTTGGATATGGATTCAAGCGAACGGAACACTGCTTCGCCTAATGGTACGCCTGTGAGGCTTACCACCGCTCCGGCTATTACAACCACAAGAACATACATGATGAGGAATGCCAGTGTCTTGTAGATCATGCCGGGCGTCGTGCCCTTACCGTTAAGAATAACGGTAGTCACCGCGCTGGGATGCATTATCTTGTAGAATTCGTTCTTCAGGAACTTGATCATGACCAGAAACCGGTCGATCTTGGCGCCTCCCGAGGTGCTGCCCGAGCATGCGCCCATGCTCATGAACAGGAACAGCACCATGATGGCGAGCGGACCGCCGTTTTTGAATCCCGGCGTGCTGATGCCGGTGGTGGATATCACCGACACGCACTGGAACAGAGGATTGACCGTCAGGTCCTCGGCATTGTGGTACAGACCCTGCATCACACTGTCAATGGCCAAAGCCACATATCCGAACAAGACAAGCCAGCAATACAGCTTGAACACGGAGTTCCGGAACAGGTTGCGCACGTTGCCCTGCAAGGCATTGAAGAGCAGCACGAAATTGACACCCCCTAAAAACATGAATACCGTCAGCACGACCTTGACATAATTGCTGGCATATTCCACTATTCCCCGGTCAGTGGTGGCGAAACCTCCGGTAGACATTGTTGAAAGTCCGTAGCAAAGGGAATCAAAGAAGTCCATGCGGCTGAACGACAGGAGAATTATAAGCAGTATGGTAAGGGCTATGTACATGCCCCACAGGCCCTTGGCGGTGCTGCTGACGCGCGGTCGCAGTTTGTCGTGGGTTATGCCAGTCACTTCGGCATTGAACAGCAGCAGACCGCCCGCGGAGTTGAGCATAGGCACTACGGCAAGCGTGAACAGCAGAATTCCAAGACCTCCGAACCACTGCATCAGGCAACGCCACAGCAGAATTGACTTAGGCACTCCGTCGAGTGTGGATAGGATAGACACTCCGGTCGTGGTGAACGCCGACATGGTCTCGAAGAATGCATCGGTCACGGACATGTGGGTGCCGTACAGAATGAACGGCAGCATTCCGAACATGGATAGCACCACCCATGTAAGACCGGTGAGCAGGATGGCCTCGCGGCGTCCCATGTCCTTGTTTTTAGGCTTCAGGAAACACATGCCCAGTCCCGCTCCGGCCGTTATGCCCACGGCTATAAGGAACGGGACGGAACTTTCAGTCTCGTAAAGCATCGACACGAAACATGGCAGCAGCATGAAGATGGCCAGGATCACCAGCAGATAACCCTCGATGCGCGCAAGCATCAGGAAATTGATGTACTTTCGGTGCGCCAGCTTCGGAAGCTTGAATTTCATCAGCTGAACCATTTTTCGATCTTTTCGAGGGTGCCCTGGAGAGTGAACAGTACTACATAATCGCCGGGCATGATGCGGGTGTTACCGTCAATCAGCCTCACTTCGTCGCCACGGATCAGTCCGGCCAGCGTCATTCCGTAAGGGAGCTTCAGGTCGCGAACGGGTGCCTTGGTGATCTTGCTTCCCTCGTGCACCTGTATCTCGGCCACATCGGCGTCGGCCAGGGCCAGGAAGCGGGAATTGGTCTGGTCGGTGTCGAGCAGTATCTTGAATATGTGGCCGGAAGCCAATAGTTTCTTGTTGATGGTGGTGCCGATGTTCAGGTTTTCGGCCAGCGATACGAACTGAAGGTTCTCTACGTCGGCCACGGTCTTGCGCACGTCGAACTCCTTGGCCGTCATGCATGCCAGGATGTTGGTCTCCGAACTTTCGGTCATGGCCAGGAAGGCGTCATACTGGAAGATGTTGTTCTCGCGCAGCACCTCGATGTCGCGGCCGTCGCCGAACACGACCTCGCAATTGGGAAAGTTTGTGGCCAGACGCTCGCATTTTTCCATATCCTTGTCTATGATCTTGATATGGAACTTTTCCTGATACAGTGCGCAGAAGCGGCGTGCTATACGGCTGCCACCCATTATCAGCACCTTCTTGATGACACGCTTTGTCTTACCGCACAACTCGCGCACATCCTGTATATATGGCGGTGTGGTGATAATGTAGACTATATCGTCGGGTAATATTTCCGTGTCGCCGTTAGGGATGATGGTCTCGTTGCGGCGTTTTATGGCGGCGATGTGGAAATCGTGGGTTGTGACGGGCAGATCCTTGATCTTGCAATTGAGGATGGGCAGGTTCTGGTCATGCAGCTTGACTCCAATCAGCAGCAGCTTGCCGTCGTGCAGCTCGCCCCAATAGCGGGCCCAGTTGTGGGTGAGGGATATGGCTATTTCATTGGCGGCCACATTCTCGGGATATATCAGATAGTCGACGCCGAGATCGCGCAATATCATGCCATTGCGAGTGATCAGGAACTCGCTGTTGTCGATGCGGGCCACAGTCTTTGAGGCCCCAAGGCTCTTGGCTATGGCACACGACGTGATGTTGTTGGTCTCGAAGGGAGTGACGGCGATGAAGAGGTCGGCATCGGCCACGCCTACATCCTTAAGACTGGCGAAAGAGTAGGTGTTGCCGTTCCATGTCATCAGATTGTAAGTGGCGTCGATTACGTCAAGTCGTGTCTGGTCCTGGTCGATCAGGGTCACGTCCTGGTTCTCCTTGCTCAGCATCTTGGCCAGATGGCGTCCCACCTCACCGGCTCCCGCGATAATAATCTTCATGACGGATCGGAGTTTTGAAGAATGGCTTTCAGAATCGAGTCCGGATCAAGACCGCATATCTTTTTAAGTTCAGGCACGCTGCCGTGCTCGATGAATCGGTCGGGGATGCCCAACTGGGTGAAACGGATCATGATGTCATTGTCGTCGAGCCACTGTCGAACGGCTGATCCGAATCCGCCGATCCGCACTCCGTCCTCGATGGTGATGATGCGCTTGTGGGTCTGTGCTATATGACGCACCATCTCAGTGTCGAAAGGCTTGGCCCATATCATGTCGTACACGTCAACATGCACATTCCTACACTCGGCCATTTCAGCTGCGGCTACAGCGTTGTCAAGGGTGTTGCCCAGAGACAGTATTGCCACCTCGGCGTTGTCGGACATGTGGACGTGACGGCCTTTGCCTATAGGCAGAGTCGTTTCGATATCGGAATCCGGGAGCGAGCCGGGCTTGCAGTTGCCGCGCGGATAGCGGATGGCGGATGGACCCTGCAGCGTCATGGCAGTGTTCATGAGCAGGCGCAGAGTGTCGGCGTCGGCGGGAGCGGCTACGGTGTAGTTGGGAATGGAAAGCAGAAAGGCTATGTCCATCATGCCGTGATGAGTGACGCCGTCCTCGCCCACAAGTCCCGCACGGTCTATGCATAATGTGACCGGGAGTTTGTTGATGGCGGTGTCATGTATGATGTTGTCGTAGGCACGCTGCAGGAACGAGGAGTAAATGGCCACGAAAGGGTGCTTGCCGGCGGCTGCGAGACCACCGGCGAAAGTCACGGCATGTCCTTCGGAGATGCCTACGTCGTAGACGCGGTCGGGCATAGCCTTCTGCAGGATGTCGACCGAAGTGCCGGCGGCCATAGCCGCCGTGACGCTGACTACATTGGCGTCTGCACGCGCCAGTTCCAACAGATGACGACCGAACACCTCTTGCCACTTGGGATCGTGGTTTGACGATTTCACGCGAGCGCCGGTATCGGGATTGAACTTGCCGGGGGCATGCCAGTCCACGGGATTTTTCATGGCCGGGCCGTAGCCCTGACCCTTGACCGTGTGCAGATGCAGGATGCGAGGCCCGCGCATGTGCTTGATTTCATTCAGCACTTTCACCACCTTGGTGACGTCGTTGCCGTCAAAGGGACCGAAATAGCGTATGTTAAGGCCTTCGAATATGTTCTGCTGTCGGGAAATGAGGGATTTGAGGGCGTTGCCGAAGCGAAGTATAACACCCTTTTTGTTGTCGTCCATCATGCCCTTGCGACGGAACATGTTGTACAGTTTGTAGCGCCATCTGTTGTAGCCGACCGAGGTGGTCAGCTCGGAGAAGTATCGGTGAAGCGCGCCGACGTTCGGCGATATCGACATGTCGTTGTCGTTGAGGATGATGAGGAGATTGTTTGGATTTATGGAGGTATTGTTCAGTCCTTCGAAAGCGAGTCCGTTGCCTATGGATGCGTCTCCTATAAGGGCTACGGTCATCCTGTCCTGCTCGCCCGGGGTATTCATGTCGGCAATGGCCATGCCGAGGGCCGCCGAAATGGCGTTGCCGGCATGACCGCATGTGAATGTGTCGTATACGCTTTCGGCAGGCGATGGGAAGCCGCTGATTCCGCCCAAAGTGCGCTGGGTGGCGAATGCGTCGCGTCGTCCGGTCAGTAATTTATGGGCGTATGCCTGATGGCCTACATCGAACAATATGCGGTCGTGTGGCGTGTTGAATACATAATGCAGAGCCACGATGATGTCCACGGCTCCCATGCTTGAGCCGAAATGCCCGGGGTTGACCGATAGGTTACGTATCAGCATGTCGCGTATCTCGCGACATACCTGTGGTAACTGCGCGGCGTCAAGCTTGCGCAGGTCGTCCGGACTGTCTATATGTGACAGCAAAGTGCCGTTTTCATCGGCTTTCTTGATGATTTCGTGTTTGTCCTGGTCCATTAGAACTCATTTTTGTTTCTTGTTTCCGCCTGTCAGCTTCCGCCACATCGGCACGAAGATGATGATGCCGGAAAAAGCCACTATCAGCAGGTTATATAACGTAATTCCCGCCGACAATACCCCCCATGCCAGCCATATCCATAATATGACCAGCACTGCAAAGCCTATGATTCGAGTAGTTTTCATAGCGGTTATACTCTAAAATATAGTCCAAAAAGGAGCAGTATGGCAAAATTACAAAAATTTTTTCTTAATTTTGCCACAAGAAAGGAAAATGTGCAACTGAAGCGGTAATACCGTAGCATGAAAGTTGCATCAGTCAACATAAAATAATCATTAAAATATATAAAAAACGGGAAAGATTCTCCCTACCTGCATTCATGAAAAAACTGATACCGATTCTGTCGCTATTACTGATATTAAGCTGCTCAAGAACCAGAACCAAGGACACGGATACCGTCGGGGAATACATTCCCGAACTGGACACCGCCACATCTCTTATCGATACGGTTCCGCAGATCGATACCGTCAAGGTTGAGCCCGCCGACTTCTCGGAAGCTGAGTACAGCGACGGTATTCTCCCGGTCATCGCCGCCGAAGCGCCGGAATATGCGGAGAAACTCGCAGTGGAAGGTCGTAAAGGCTTCCTTATATGCGACAAGGCTCGAATGAAGGTCATATTATACGACAGTCTCGGCTATGTAAAGAAGGAATATGGCATGGCCTGCTCCAAAAGATACGGCAACAAGCACAAGAAGGCCGACAACCGCACTCCAGAGGGTTATTTCAATGTGGTGGGAGTGTTCGACAGTACCGATTGGCTCTATACCGACGACAACGGTAAACAATCGAAGAAGAAAGGCCAGTTCGGTCCGCGCTTCATACGCATAAACTCGCCACAGATAGGCATTCACGGCACATGCGCGCCCTGGAGCATCGGACACAGGGCCTCGCACGGCTGCATGCGCCTGACAAATGAGAATATAATGGAGCTGTCTCAGTTGGTTCATGCCGGGATGCCCGTCATAATACTGCCTGGAAAGCGCGACCGGGAGGTGAACCACAGTGAGGGATCGGAGACGATTTATTTCGCTACGCGCTCAGGCTTCGAAATGAAGGAGAGCGAGAAGGAGGAATTCGAGCGAGCGCGAAAAGCAAAGGAGGAGGAGGCGCGTCAGAGAGCGATAGCCGACAGCATAGCCAAGGCCGAGGCGCTTAAGGACAGTCTGGAGAGACTGGAGCCGGCAACGGTGCCTGTAATCGAGCCTGAGGTGTGCCCCGAGCCGGTGGAGCCAGCCGGTCCGGCACCGGAGTACTTCTGAGGGATTCAGGTGCTATCCCGATACGAATCCCGGCTTTGCCGGATAACAGAACGGCTCCGCGCTGGTACCGGCCCGCGCTGATGCCAGCCCATGCTGATACCGGCGCGTGCTGATACGGCCCACATGAGAATTCCGGCAACTGTGGTGAGACCCTGCGGCTCTCACATACCGGCGGCTCTCACGAAAAAACAACGCAACGACCATGGTCGTTGCGTTGTTTTGTTTGGAGGTTCCAACCAGACTCGAACTGGTGTAAACGGTTTTGCAGACCGGTACCTAACCACTCGGACATGGAACCCTTTTGCGACTGCAAAGTTAGTACAAATTTTCGAATCTGCCAAATTCCGAAGGCAATTTTCCCGAAAAAACTGATTCTGTTCAAATCCAAATTCCCTAAAAAACTGATTCTATTCGAATTCTATTCGAATTCAAATTCCCGTTAAACCCCGGGCTTTGATTTAATCAGCGCGGAGCCGTCCCGTTATCCGGCGGAGCCGGGATTATCAATTGAGGGAGTCGAGAATCGACTCCAGCTCGATGCCGTCGACAAGGATGGTGCGGGGCTTGCCACCTTGGCTGGGTCCGACGATGTGCGCCTGTTCCAGCTGGTCCATGATGCGTCCCGCCCGGTTGTAGCCGAGCGAATATACGCGCTGTATGGCACTTGTGCTGGCCTGTCCTTTGCTGACCACCATGTGTGCGACTTCCTCGAATAGAGGATCACGTTCCTTGCCGTTGAATTCACCGGGGGTTGCGGAATCTTCACCGGATGCAAGCTGAGGCTCCGGCAACAGGTATGGGCCCTGAGCGTACGGCTGCCTGGCCACGTAGTCGCATATAGCCTCAACCTCCGGTGTGTCGATGAAGGCGCATTGCACCCGGACCATTTCGGAATTGTTGGAGATAAGCATGTCGCCGCGTCCTATGAGCTGCTGTGCCCCCACGGCATCCAGAATGGTGCGCGAGTCAACTCCCGAAGACACTTTGAACGAAATGCGCGACGGGAAGTTGGCCTTGATGATACCGGTGATGACGTTGGCCGACGGTCGCTGAGTTGCTATGATGACGTGCATGCCCACGGCGCGTGCCTTCTGGGCCAGACGCGCGATAGGCATCTCGACGCTCCGGCCCGACACCATGATGAGGTCGCCGAACTCATCGACAATTACAACGATATATGGCAGGAAACGGTGCCCTTCCTTCAGATTGAGCTGGCAGGCGCGTATCTTGGCGTTATATTCCTCGATGTTACGCACCTTGGCGTTCTTAAGCAGCGTGTACCTGTTCTCCATCTCGATGACGAGCGAGTTCAATACGGCTTCTACTTTCTGAGAGTCGGTAATGACCGGCTCGGGATTGTCTATATCCTCAGGGATAACGGCCATGTAATGGTCGCGAATCTTGTTATACAGAGAGAACTCCACCTGCTTGGGGTCTATCATGACGAACTTGAGCTGCCAAGGAGCGAGGCTATACATCAGCGAAGCGATGATGGCGTTAAGTCCGACTGATTTACCCTGGCCGGTGGCGCCGGCAACAAGCAGGTGAGGCATCTTGGCAAGATCAGCCAAATATACCTGATTGGAAATGGTGGAGCCGAGTGCGATGGGAAGGTGATATTTAGTCTCCTGGTATGCCTTGGAATTCAGTACTGTACGCATCGAAACAGTCTGCTGCACCTTATTGGCGACCTCGATGCCGACGGTGCCCTTGCCTGGAATCGGTGCGATGATACGCACGCCGCTGGCGGCAAGGCTCAATGCGATGTCGTCGGCAAGGCCCCGAATCTTGGAGATCTTTACACCATTTTCAAGACGGATCTCGTAAAGGGTGACGGTAGGACCTACTGTAGCTTCGATTCGCGTGATGGGGATGCCGAAGTCAAGAAGGGTTTTCTCGATCTTGTTCTTGTTTTCAAGTTGTTCTTCCTGACTTACATTAACCTGCGACTTGGCGGGGTAAAGAATGTCGATAGGGGGGAAGTCATAGCCACGCGCCTCCCAGTTGCTGACTTCGGAACGAAGTTTGGGCTGCTCCGCCTCGCCGATGGTACCGACATTGACTATCATCTTGTCGGACGGCTGGGAGGGTTGGAAAGGCTGGGAGGATTGGGAGGGTTGGGAGGATTGGGAAATGTCAGAGTTATCAGAGGAATCTGTTGAGTCTGAAGGAACAGAGGGTGCGGATTCGGCAGGTACTGTGGTTTCAGTATATTCTGTCGGATCAGTGGGATTTTCAGTCTCATCGGGTTGTGCCGGGAACGAGGATTCAATTGGATTGTCATCAAGGTCGTCGGGCATTGAATAGAGAGGAGATGCGTGCTCTGAGAAGTCTACCTGGGTGTCATCGTCCTGAACGTCGACTATAGGGTCGGGATGAATCACGGTAGCTTCGCCGGCCCGGATATCATCTATCTGTTCCTGCTGCTTCATCCGGAGTATCTCGGCCTCCTTAGCTTCCTGCTCTTCCCGAGCTTCACGTTCCAGACGACGTTTTTCCTTATGCTTCCGATAGATTCCGCGGATCCATACGGCGAAGTCGTGCAGACATATCACTGCGAAAACCGAGAGCATGAACAGCGAAAGCAATGCGGCTCCGGTCCATCCTGCGAATCCTACGATGAATTCGTTTATATAACGGCCATGATATCCGCCCCAGTTCACGGGAGTGTGGGAACTTATGGTGACGAGACCGATTATCAGCGAAACGGTGATAAGCACTATCAGACATTTGATGGTGAAGTTCACGGTCTTAAAACGTGGTTTGCCGACCAACAGTTTCATGGAGATGGCCAAAAGCCAGACAACGATGACAATTGAACCGAGTCCGAAACTCTCGTTGATCAGAAATTCCGAGAGACGAGCACCCCCTTCGCCGCCGGCATTCTGAGCCTTGAACAGTACCTGTCCGACAGGAAGACTGTTGACCAGACTCTGGTCCTCGACGCAGGTCACGAAATAAGACATGAACGAGACCAGCAGATATATGCCGGTGATGCCTAAGAATATACCGAACAGCAACCGCGCCGAAGTCCCGGTAAGAGCGCCGACTACCTGACGCCAGCGGTTAGGTTTTTCGACAGGGGTATTGACTTTGGTCTGCACTTCGGGCTCCTTTTTGCGGCGAGCGCGTACGCGCCGTCCTTCAGCCCGTTGTCGGGCTTTGGGGTTGTCATCACGCAGAGCCTCGGAAGTTGGCAGATCGTTCAGCGACGAATAGTCGGGAGAATAATCGGTATATTGGGAATGGTTCGGCATTGAATTGGCTGATAAGCAGTTTAAATTGAACGGGATGGCAAACGCTTTGCTGTGTGTTACAGGGCAAAAATATTTGCGAATGCAAATTTAGGAAAACTAATTTGCATTCGCAAACAAAAATCGTGAGTTAACACCGTTAGTTATCGACAACTTAGACAGTATGCCGAAACAAATTCAGTTTTGCTTCAAAAAGTCTTCGGCGGCAGTTAAGTCTTCGGGAGTGTCGATGCCGATGGTGGGAAAATCCGATACGGCCACACGCACTTCGTAGCCGTTCTGCAGCCAGCGCAGCTGCTCCAGGTTCTCGGATATCTCCAGTGACCCGCGTGGTATTTTAACAATCTCGGCTAATGCGGAAGGGGTATAGGCATAGATGCCGATATGGCTGTAATACTGGTGCCGTGCCGGCCAGTCCTTCTTGTCGACACCGCGCAGGTAGGGTATGACGCTGCGGCTGAAGTACAGCGCGCGGCCGTCATCGCCCATTATCAATTTTACCATATTCGGGTCTTCCAGTCCTTCGTAACTCATGTCCTGCGGATATGGACGTGCCAGTGTGGCAAGACGTGTGTCGGGATGCTGGGTGAAGATTCCCACGATGTCGTTGATCTGCTCCGGACGGATGAAAGGCTCGTCACCCTGCACGTTGACCACCACGTCGTAATTGCCGCCGATTTTGGCGTATGCCTCGGCCAGACGGTCGGTGCCGCTGGGATGGTCGGCACGCGTCATGACTGCGCGGTAGCCGGCGGCGTTGACGGTGTTATAGATGCGGCTGTCGTCGGTGGCTACGGCCAGGTCATAGCCTGTGGCCGCGACCTGACCGCACACGCGGAGTATCATTTCCTTGCCGGCTATCTTTGCCAGCGGCTTGCCGGGAAAGCGTGTCGACGCATAGCGCGCCGGTATCAATACAAGTACCTTCATTTACTCCTCGGCTGCAACGATTTCAGCTTCGCCACCCTCGATTTCGTCCTTTACGACATTGGGCAGCTCGAGGCCGTAGTGCTTCTTGGCATCCAGGCGCTTCAGTACGATGCCGAATATCAAGGCGAGTGCGCCGAGACATGCCAGCATTACCAAAGGCACGGTATAGTTATAGCTTACCGCAGCTTGCTCGGGAGTAAGGGTGCCGTTGGCCAGACCTTCCACAATCTGCGGATTGGTGCTGTCCAGTACCTTGCCGATCAGCAGCGGGAACAGCCACAGACCGATGTTCTGAATCCAGAAGATGAGTGCGTAAGCCGAACCGATTACATTGGCGTCAACCAGTTTGGGAACGCTGGGCCACAGGGATGCCGGCACGAGCGAGAACGAGGCTCCAAGCACCAGAATGGTGACGTATGCCACGATGACGCCGCCCACGGGGCTGCCCTTGAACATGGGGAGGATGAAGGCGAATGTGAGGTGACAGGCAATCAGCAGCAGCGAGCCGAGTATAAGCATGGTTGCGGCTTTACCCTTATTGTCGACATAGTTGCCGAGGATGGGAGTGATGCCGACGGCCAGAAGCGGGAACACCGCGAAGATTGCGCTGGCCGACTGACGCATAAAGCCCATATAGCAATAGATCACCAGCGCCACGATTGAAGTGATAAGCAGAGCATATTTCAAGCTCTTGTTCTTCTGGAAGTTACTTGCAAACGAAGTCAGGGCAATAACAATCATTATGACATACTGAATCACTGTTACGGCGTCAGTAGCCCAGAACGAATCGGGAGCCACGTCAGTAAAACTGAGATTGCACTGCAGCATGTTGACGGCATACTTCTGGAAGGGGAAGATAGCTGAATAGTAGAGAACGCAGAGCAGAGCCACCAGCCAGAACACGTAGCTGGACAGAATCTTGCCGATATCGCTGATCTTGAATGGCTCGTCCTTCTCCTCGGCCTCGCCGGTCTGAGCGTCGAGTTTGCGGTCCATGAAGAAATAGACTATGAACATGATCAAGGCCACCATCAGAAGAATTACGCCGAAAGCAACGGAACGCGAAACGCTGATGTCACCGCCCAGATTGGCGAACAGGGGCGAGAAAATCATACAGGTTGCCACTCCGAGGCGTGCCAGAGCCATCTCAGAGCCCATAGCCAGAGCCATTTCGCGGCCCTTGAACCATTTGACGATACCGCGGCTGACGGTGATGCCGGCCATCTCGACGCCGCATCCGAATATCATGAAGCCTACGGCCGACAGCTTGGCCGATGCCGGCATACCCTCGTAGAAGGGCGAGATGCCCAGCTCGTCGAAACCTGGAATGTAGTTCAGGTGATTGGTGAACCACACATCGAGGCTGCTGCCGATGAATGCATCGGTCAGGGCATACCAGTTGATGGTGGCGCCCACAAGCATCACGGCTCCGGAAAGAACCGCCGTGAAGCGGACGCCCATCTTGTCGAGGATGATTCCGGCGAATATCAGGAAGAAGATGAATACGTTAAGGAATGTCTCGGAACCCTGCATGGTTCCGAACGCTGTGGAGTCCCAACCCCTGGTGGACTGCAGAAGGTCCTTGATAGGGGAGAGGATATCCATGAATATGTAGCTGCAGAACATGGCGAAAGCCAGCAGCCCGAGGGCCGTCCAGCGTGCCCACGCCTTGTCGCGCAGTGATCCGATTGCGTTTTGTGCTATTGCTGTCATTGTGTTGATATAGTTTCGTTATTGATTGGCGATTACATATTCAATGGCGTTGACAAGCCCTTCGACGTTGGCGCCGACGATGCGGTTTGTCTCCTTGCCGTCAGGATCGAGAATGACGAAGGTCGGCACGGCCTCCACACCATATTTCATGGCCAGATCCTGCTGCTGGTCGATGTCGACAAACTGGAATTTAACGGCGCCGTCATATTTTTCGGCCAGTTTGTGCACCTCCGGAGCTATCATCCGGCACGGTCCGCACCATGTGGCCGAGAAATCGATGACCGTAGGGAGCCATTCCTGTTCGGCGTTGACGGAATCCTGCGCGGCTTTGGCCACAGGCTGCTCTACGGCGGTCTGTTTCATGTCGGCCTTCTCCTTGGCGGCCTCTGTCTTGGAATTGCAGCTCAGAGTGACCGATACCATGGCTGCCACTAATAAAATCTTGATTGTCTTCATCGTATGTAATGTGGTGTTATAGTCACCCCTCCCGATTGTTGGGAATCAGGAGGGGTGAATAGGTTAAATGGTATCGCTGCCTCTTAGATCTCCTTGCCGTGCTCGAGCAGCAGCGTCATGGAGGGACGGTCGCAGATTTCGGAGGGGCCGAAGTACTGGATCGGGCCGGGATACTGATAGAGTGTGTTCAGTGCCAGAGTCTCGCGCATGGAGGCGAACTTCAGGTAGGGACGGCCCTTGAGGTCGACCAGAGCCTTCTGTATCACGGGCTTCATCTCGCCCTTGCGGCGCTCCATGTTCATCATCATGGTGATTGGAATACCGCCGGCAATCCATTTGTCGCTGGGCTCGGTGAGGTTGCGCACGCTCGACATGTAGCCGGTAACGCCGGAGTTGATCAGCATTGCGGCGTTGTAACCAAGGCTATAGGTATAGTCGGCGTCGAAGTTGGTGGGATCGGCGCAACGGCCCTCATAGCCGAAGAAGTGGTGCTGGGCGTTGAACTTGCCGCTGTATTCGCCGCGCTCGGCCCACTCGTCGAGACGGGCGGCCACCATGCGGCTCAGCAGGTTCTCGGTTTCGATCAGCGACACCTGTACGTTGCCGTGGCTGTCGCGGTCGAGGCTGAGCTGCAGGGCGATATTCTTGGGCAGGCTCTTGTAGAGGTCAGCGTTTACGGGAGTAAGATAGCCGTGAATCAGCTCCAGCTTCTCGTTCTCGTCTACCTCGGCCAGCTCCTCCTGATGAGCCTCGATCACGTCGTTCAGCTCGGCGATCAGGTCCTTCATCGAGGGGATGAACTCGATCAGGCCTTCGGGGATGAGGACAGTACCGAAGTTCCAGCCCATCTTGGCGCGCTCGCTGATGACGTAGCAGATGTAGTTTACGATATTGTCCAGCGTCATCTTCTTGGCCTGAACTTCCTCGGAGATGAGGCAGATGTTGGGCTGGGTCTCCAGTGCGCACTCCAGTGCGATGTGGCTGGCCGAGCGGCCCATCAGCTTGATGAAGTGATAGTACTTCTTGGCCGAGTTACAGTCGCGCTGGATGTTGCCGATAACCTCGCTGTAGACCTTGCAGGCGGTGTCGAAACCGAACGATGTCTCGATCCACTGGTTCTTCAGGTCGCCGTCGATAGTCTTGGGCACGCCGATTACCTGCACGTCTGCGCCGATGTTCTTGTAGTATTCAGCCAATACGGCTGCATTGGTGTTGGAGTCGTCGCCGCCGATGATGACCAGAGCCTTGATGTTGAGCTCCTTCAGGATCTTGAGACCGGCGTCGAACTGCTCGGGCTTCTCCAGCTTGGTACGGCCGGAACCGATGATGTCGAAACCGCCGGTGTTGCGGTAATCCTTGATGATGCCGGCTGTCAGCTCCATGTACTGGTGGTTGATGAATCCGGCGGGGCCCATCAGGAAACCGTACAGACGGTTCTCTTTGTTCAGGGTCTTCAGACCGTCGAAAATACCGCTTACTACGTTGTGTCCGCCGGGAGCCTGGCCACCCGACAGGATGATACCTACATTGAACGGTTCCTCAACGCGGGCGGGATTCTCATCGCGCTCGAACTCCACTACGGGCATGCCGTAGGTGTGGGGAAACAGCTGCTTGATTTCTGCCTGATTGGCTACGGATTCCGTAGGCTCGCCGATACGGAGCTTTACGGCGCCCTTCAACGTCTCGGGCAACTTGGGCTGATACTCAGCTCTCACTTTCTGAAGTGCACTCTTTTTCATGAGTCTGTCTTATCGTGATGTTGGTTTACTTTTAGTGAGTTGATTTTCTGACTGCAAATTTAACGAAAAAAACACACATAATAATATCAAATAGGGCAAAAAAGCCAAGATTTGATAAAATTTCGGTAATTAAATCCGTTATATGAGATATGAAAGGAAGAATTATCCTTATATTGACAATGGCGTTGAGCGCGGTAGCGTCCGTGTTCGCGGAGGTGGTTCCGCAGAAACAGGCGATGCAGTTGGCGCAGAATTTCTTCAACACCATGTACGGCACCGTTACTGGCAGACCGAAATTGGTGTGGAACGGTCGCGAGCTGACCACCAACCGCCTGTTCACGCCATTCTACACCTACAACAGTCCCAAGGGCGGGTATGTGACCATATCCGCCGATTCCAAGGCATATCCGGTGCTGTCGTACAGCAAGACCCGGACTTTCGACAAGGCGCAGCTCGGCGATGACGAGCGCGACCAGTTTCAGCGTTATGCCCGTGAGATAGAGCTGATTCGCTATGACAGCCGGATACCTGTAGCCGCTAAAACGGCATGGGAAAATATTCCGAAGTATTTCACAGACGTAATCAACAATCCCTACGCCACCGTGGAGTTCCGTCGGCTTACGGACGACGCCCGCGACCGGCTGGAGACCATCGACCGACGCAACGCATGGGTGATGATGCCCACTGCCATTGAGTTCGACCTGTACGACCCGGAACAGTACCGCGACTATACGCTGGACGATGTTCTGATGGCCGAGGAAGTCCCATTTCAGTTCTACGAAGATTTCCTGGCCGAAATGGCCGAGGAGGAACGCGCCAAGGCTGCGGCATACGACCGGATACTGACGCCAGACGACGCCATATTGCAGCGTAGCGGCGGCAGTCATTACACGGTGTTGTTGCCTGACGAGGCGGCGATGTCGCAGGTGTTCAGTGTTGACGGTATGCGTATGCAGCGTAAGACATATCGCGGCACCAACAGAATGGAAATAGACCTGAGCGGTATGGCTTCGGGTTATTATATAATATTGGTTATGTCGCAGAACGGCGACATATACGCATTCAAGGTTTACAGATAATTATGAAACTGAAGGATTCGAAGATAATGGCGTGGTGCGCCATGGTGTTGGTGATAGCCGTGACGGTGATGACAGGCCTGTTGCGCACTGAATGGTGGACGTACATACCGGTGTTTTTCGCCTTCATGATGTCGTTTTTCCATCTGTTGGCGGTATATATGCGCCGCATACCGCAGATGTCGCGCACACTCGACGTGTGGGCGCTGGCGTTCGGAGTACTGATGATTGTCGGTATCATCGGCGTCTACGCCGCCGAGTCGGCGATCTTCGACCTGTAACCGAAGGAGCGGTGTCTTCACCGCCCGTCAGATGCTTCGCGGACTATGACCGGCTCGTTGCCGGTGCAGTCTATGATGGCCGACTGGCGTATCTGCCCCGGCTCACCCTCTACCATAAGGTCTATCGTCTTGTCGTAGGTTTCGGCTATCAGCTCGGGATTGACGGCATAATCCTCGTCTTCATATTGGATGGTGGTCGTCAGTAACGGACGGCCCAAGGTCTCTACAATTTTGAGCGCGATGGGGTTGTCGGGGATACGCACACCTACCACCTTACGGTTCTTGAACGCTTTCGGCAGACTCGACACGGTGCGGAACAGAAGCGTAACGGGACCCGGTGTCTGTTCTTTAAGTATCTTAAAACCGGTGTTGTCGATGCGGGCATAGTCAGAAGCCATCCGTATGTCAGAGCAGAGGATTGAAAGGTTGGTCTTGTCCGGATTAATGTTCTTCAGCCGGCATATACGTTCGATGGACTTCATGTTCATGGCGTCGCAGACCAAAGCGTACATTGTGTCAGTCGGTATGATTGCCGTCTGACCGTCATCCAGAATCGCAGCGATTTCCCGCAGCTGATTGTCCGACGGTTTCTCATTCCATATCTTGATAGTATTCATGGCCTTAGATAATTATATTGAGCATCTGAAAGAGCTATTTTTTGTAATACATCAGATCAAAATACATAGCGCGGGTTGTATCGTTTTCGTCTTTATTAGATAAATAGTGAAATCCGCATTTTTCATAGAATGGAACGGCTTGAGAATAGGCATCCACCGTTATAAAGCGACAGCCACTCAAATTCATGCGCGAGAAAATCATCTTGATTTGGAGCAATACCATCCGGCCGATATTCTGATGTGCATATTCTTTTGATACACCCAATCTACCGATTTTTACTGCAGGATACGCATGATGACGTTTACTGTTGGGAATATTGCGATTAAGCTTATTCCATTTTGATTTTTCTTCCGGATTTAGTTCTATTTTATCATTTAAAAGACAATAATAGGCAACAGTCTTTTGCGCTTGACTATCTTCAAGAAGATATGTGACAGCCAGCATTTCATTTAGGTATTTTTTAGCGTCATCAAATAAAAAACCGTTTAAATCGGGATCTCCACAATCAAACGGTTTTATATCGGTGTCAGCCTCTATTTGCCAGAAAGTAAAATCATTGAAATTTGACATGATTACATCGGGAATGTGCTGATGGACTTGAATGCTTCGTAAGCACGGCGTGCTTCTTCGATTTCTTTGGAAGAGGCACGACCAACGTTTGCCATTCTTTCTTCGAAAAGCCTTGCATCTTCACCTGTAAGTGCCGGAGTTTCTTTTATCGGTCTTGCCATAATATTCAATTTTTTAGTTCTAAGACTATGATAGTTGCAAAGTTAATGAAAATATTTATAGTTGCCAAATATTAACGCACAACGATACAGATTGTTTTATTTGAATTCACTACCGGAACATCCGGATTATTCCAATTTCTTTGTCATGTCGGTAAAAAGAAGTAATTTTGCAGTAAATATTAGAGTGATATAAAAGATGAGGATACTGATAGTGGCGGCAATGGATAAGGAGAAAGCGTTGCTGCTGAATCTGATGAAGGAACATACTACGGAGGATTGCGAAGGCATCTCCGTAAATCGCGGTGAAATAAAAGGTCATGACATACTGCTGGCCAAATGCGGTATCGGCAAAGTCAATTCCGCGCTTGTGACATCTAAACTAATAGACAGATATAAGCCGGAACTGGTAATCAACAGCGGAGTGGCCGGCGGTGCGGATGAAGCCGTTAAGGTCGGGACCGTTTTGGCCGTTGATGGAGCCGGTTACCATGACGTATGGTGCGGGCCAGGTACTCAGCCCGGCGAGGCCGACGGGTTTCCGCTGCTGTTCCGTCCGTACGATAAAGGAATGGAGATCATCAAGGCGCTGCAAGACGAGGGCCAGCAGATACAGACCGGCATCATAGCCACAGGAGACAAATTCATCACCACGCCCGAGGAAATCGCCGCCATCAAGGCCGTTTATCCCGAGGCCAAGGCGTGCGACATGGAGTCCGCCTCGATAGCACAGGCTTGCGCATGGGCCAAGGTACCGTTCATGGTTATCCGCGTGGTGAGCGACACCCCCGGAGCCGCGGACAACCTGTCGCAATACCAGAACTTCTGGTCGGAGGCCCCCGAAAAGACATTTCACGTATTGAACCAACTGCTGGAGCGGCTGTAAGAGGAGGCCGAAAATCATGAGGATAGCGATACATCGTCAGCAGATCAAGAGCTCGATGTTGCCGGTGGCCATCATAGTCGGCGCTCTGTTCTATAAATGGATAGGGTATCTGTCGTTTCTGTCGCCGTATCTGATCTTCGCTATGCTGTTCGTTACCTATTGCCGGCTGAAGCCTAAGGAATTCAAACCTCACCGCAGCCAGGTGCTGGAACTCGCGATACAGCTCGGTCTGGCCGCGGCCGTTTATCTGGCTATCCTGCCGTTCAGCCACACCGTGGCCGAAGGCGTGTTCATCTGCGTGTTCATACCCACGGCTACGGCCGCGCCGGTCATCACGTCGATGCTTGGTGGCAGTATATCGTATGTGGCCACGTATTCGCTGATTTGCAACACAGTAATAGCCTTTGCCGGCTCGGCGGTATTAGCGTTAGTAGGAGATTATACCGCATTCGGGTTCTGGGAATCCACCTGGCTGATAATGTGCAAGGTGTTCCCGTTGCTGATACTGCCTATGGTATGCGCATTCCTGCTCCGGTATATTTGGCCGCAGGCGCACCGGGTGATCGAGAAGTCGCAGCAGCTGTCGTTCTATATGTGGGTGGTGGCGCTGATACTGATAGTGGGCAACTGCGTCGGCTTCGTGATACTGCATTGGGACGAGAGCCAGCTGATGTCGCTGATATGGATGGTGGCGGGAGCATTGGGCGTATGCCTGTTGCAGTTTGCCGTGGGCCGGAAGTTAGGCGAATATATGATGAGGAGAATGCGGAGCCGCGGCGAGACCGTAGACAAGGACCTGCAAGTAAGTTGTGCGCAGAGTCTGATGCAGAAAAACACCGTGTTAGCCATTTGGCTGGCCATGGCATACATGACGCCGTTGGCATCCGTGGCACCGGCCGCTTACATCGCCTGGCAGAACATACTGAACTCCTGGCAGCTGTTCAGACACGAAAGTAAGAATATTAAAAAGACCGCATAATGAGTCATACAAGAGAAGAAAAACTGCAGGCGTTCGACAAGGTGCTGGACGTGCTGGAGACCCTGAGGGTGAAATGCCCGTGGGACCGCAAGCAGACCAACGAGTCTCTGCGTCCTAACACCATAGAGGAGACTTACGAGCTGTGCGACGCGCTGATGGCAGAGGACAACGTCAACATCTGCAAGGAGCTCGGCGACGTGCTGCTGCATGTGGTGTTCTATTCCAAGATAGGTGAGGAGAAGGAAGCATTCGACTTTGCTGACGTGTGCACCAAGCTGACCGACAAGCTGATATACCGTCATCCGCACATATACGGCAACGTGCAGGCCGATACCGCCGAGGCAGTGATTGGCAATTGGGAGAAGCTGAAACAGAGCGAGAAAGACGGCAACAAGACCGTACTTGGCGGCGTGCCCAAGGCGTTGCCCGCCTTGATCAAGGCCGAGCGCATCCAGGAGAAGGCCGCCAATGTAGGCTTCGACTGGGAGAAGCGCGAGGACGTGTGGGCAAAGGTGAAGGAGGAAGTGTCCGAGGTCGAGGCCGAGATTGAAGGCAAGGACGCCAAGAGATTGGAAGCGGAGTTCGGCGATCTGCTGTTTGCCGTGATCAACGCAGCACGACTCTACGGCGTCAAGCCCGAGAACGCGCTGGAGCACACCAACCGCAAGTTCATCGACCGGTTCAACTACATCGAGGCCGGCGCCAAGGCACAGGGCAAGAAGGTGAGCGACCTGACGCTTGCCGAGATGGACGCGCTGTGGGACGAGTATAAGACAAAGAACGAGAACCGATAACAGTCCGGATATATGATACTGTGCATAACCGAGAAACCGAGCGTAGGCCGTGACATAGCGCGGATATTGGGCGCCACGGCGTCGCGCGGAGGGTACATGGAAGGCAACGGATATTGCGTGACATGGACTTTCGGCCACTTATGCACTCTTAAGGATCCGGGCGATTATACCGAGGGCTGGAAGCGCTGGGCGTTAAGTCCTTTGCCGATGATACCGCCCAAGTTCGGCATCAAGGTGATGGACGATCCCGGCATACAGCAGCAGTTCAACGTCATAAAGAACCTGATAGGTCAGTGTGACGAGATAGTGAACTGCGGCGATGCGGGCCAGGAGGGTGAGGTGATACAGCGCTGGGTGATGCAGAAGGCAGAATGCAACAAGCCCATCAAGCGCCTGTGGGTCAGCTCGCTTACCGATGATGCCGTTCGCGATGGATTCCGCAACCTGCGCGAGCACAAAGAGCTGGATTCGCTGTACACCGCCGGTATCTGCAGGGCAATAGGCGACTGGATATTAGGTATCAACGCCACGCGCCTCTATTCCCTTAAATACGGTCAGGACAGACAGATACTCTCCGTCGGGCGCGTACAGACACCCACACTGGCGCTTGTGGTACAGCGTCAGCAGGAGATAGAGAACTTCGTGCCGAAGGACACGTGGGAGCTCAAGACCAAATACCGCGATGTGCTGTTTTCGGCTCAGGTCAAGGCATTCGACGAGGAGGCCAAGGGTCAGGCATTGTTAGAGGAGGTGAAGCAGCATCCCTTTGAGGTAGAGGATATCCAGAAAAAGAAGGGCAAGGAAGCGCCGCCCAAACTGTTCGACCTGACATCGCTGCAGGTGGAGGCCAACAAGAAATACAGCATGAGCGCCGACAACACGCTCAAGACCATCCAGAGCCTTTACGAGAAGAAACTTACCACCTATCCGCGTGTCGATACCACCTATCTGACCGACGATATGTATCCCAAAATTGGTGGTATCATGCGTAGCTTGAAGCCATACGCCGGACTGACTGCGGAGATATTGGGCGGCAAGATACGCAAGAGCAAGAAGGTGTTCGACAATTCCAAGGTGACCGACCACCACGCCATCATTCCCACCGGGCAGACGTTGCCTCCCGACCTGACGCTGGACGAGAAGCGGATATTCCATCTGATAGCGCAGCGGTTCATCAGCGCGTTCTATCCCGACTGCACGTTCGAGCAGACGGTGGTGACCGGAAAGGCCGGCAAAACCGGCTTCAAGACCACGGGAAAAGTGATACTCGACCCGGGATGGCGCAAGGTCTATGCCAAGGATCAGAAGAATTCCAACGAACAATCGCAGGATGACGACGACCGAATCCTTCCCGAATTTGTTAAAGGAGAAAGCGGACCCCACGAGCCGCAACTGGCCAAACGCACGTCGAAGCCCCCGAAGTATTACACTGAGGGAACGCTGTTGAAGGCTATGGAGACGGCAGGATCGAATGTGGACGACGAGGAATTGCGCGAGGCCCTGAAGGCCAACGGCATAGGACGTCCTTCCACGCGTGCGGCCATCATAGAGACCCTGTACAAGCGTGGCTATATCCGTCAGGAACGCAAGTCGTTGCGTGCCACCGAGGCCGGCATCCAGCTGATAGGACTAATCAGAGAGGAACTGTTGAAAAGCGCCAAGCTGACCGGCATCTGGGAGGGTAGGTTGCGTGCCATAGAGGCCGGAAACTATAGCGCCGCCGAATTCATAGACCAGCTTAAGCAGATGATCTATGAGATAACGCGCAGCGTGATGAGCGACAATTCCAACCGCCGGATCGTGGCCGAGCAGCCGACGGACGGCAAGAAAGAGACCAAACAAAAGAAAAGCACAAAAAAGAAATAGAATATGCACAGCAATTTATGGCAATATATCGTGGTGCTTCTGATATTGGCAGGCATCGTGGTGTGGATACTGGTGAATCTGTTCAGCAAAAAGCGACGCAAACGGATTGGTAATTGCTGCGGCTGTTCCCTGTCGGAAGTATGCGAGAGCAGGAAATTGGAAAGGCGGGAATGCGAAGGTGGGGAGAAATGCGAATGCGAAAAGAATCCCGGCCCCGGAGCGAAGCGGTAATAAGAACAGCGAAGCGGATAAAGAATAGCTAAGCGTAAGAAAGATTATTGGTCAACTTTATAAAAAATATTAATAAAATTAACAGTTTATAGGAAACTACTCGTATAATTCGTGAAATATTTGTATATTTGCGGTTTAAAATGGACATGGCACTATCGAAAGTGATACCTAACGAGACAGTCAAGAGGTTGCGCCAACTTCTTGACGGCAGTCATAATATACTGATAACATGTCATGTACGCCCCGACGGCGATGCTATTGGCAGCAGCTTCGGCTGGTACCATACGCTGAAGGCTATGGGCAAGGACGTGAATGTGATATTGCCCGACCGTATGCCTAAGTCGCTGGAATTCCTTCCGTCGACCAAGGATGCGGTGATATACACTCAGCACAAGGAATATGCCGACCGTCTGATGGCGGAGGCGGACCTGGTGCTATGCTGCGATTTCAACGCATGGAGCCGCCTGGGCAATCTGGGAACGGCCATGAGTGAGAGTCCCGCCGTCAAGGTGCTGATAGACCATCATCAGAAACCGCAGATAGAGGGCGCGCTGCAGATTTCGTATCCCGAAATGTCGTCGACGTGCGAGTTGGCGTTTCGGCTGATATGCGACTTAGGCTGGTATTTGGAGATGCCCCGGGATGCGGCCCAGTGTCTGTTGACCGGCCTGATTACCGATACTCAGAACTTTACGGTAAACTGCAGTGATCCGGAAGTCTATCAGGTCATGATCAAACTGCTGGAGAAAGGCGCCGATAAGTCCCAGATAATGTGGGAGGCCGTAAAGCTCACCACATATCAGGCCATGAAGCTGAACGCTTTCGCCATATCGGAACGGATGGAGATATTCCCCAAGTACCGGGGCGCCGTGGTGTACCTGACGAAAGAAGACCTGGACAGGTTCGACTATCAGAAGGGTGATACCGAAGGTCTCGTAAACGAACCGTTGCGCATACGTGGTTTGGTATATTCTATATTCCTTCGCGAGGATGACGATTGTATCAAGGTGTCGATGCGAAGCCGCTATGATTATCCTGTCAGCGATATGTGTGAAGATCTTGGAGGAGGTGGTCACAGAATGGCGGCCGGAGCCGAATTCACAGGCACGATGGAAGAATGCCGTATGGCAATTCTGGCTGAAATGGAGAAATATTCCCGATTTGTGCCCCAAAACATTGATAAACTGGAATTGAAATGAAATTGAAAAATATAATATCTATTCTTGGGATTGGCCTCATGATGATTGGGTCGATCAGTTGCAGCAAGACAAAATCGTATTCAGAACTGCTGCGTGACGAGGAACATGCGGTCAACTGGTATCTGGCCCAGAACGAGGTGGAGGTAAGACTTCCCGAAGACTCAGTATTCAAGACCGGGGAGGACGCTCCGTTCTATAAGATGGACGGCCAGGGCAATGTGTATATGCGTGTCATAAACCCCGGCGACAAGAATTACAGGGCCAAGAGCGGAGACCGCGTGTATTTCAAATATATGCGTCAGAACATAGCCGACCTGAAGGCAGGACTGATTACAAAGGATGACTGGATCGGCAATGCCGAGAATATGGCGACCTCTCCGACATTCTTCGTTCTTGACGAGACCAATCTGACTTCGTCCACCAAGTACGGTACGGGTATACAGTTGCCGATGAAGTGGCTCGGGTATTACAGTGAGGTAGAACTCGTGATCAAGTCGATCGAGGGATGGACCGACCAGGCGGACGTGATCCCCGTGGTGTATAGAGTCCGTTATTTCCCTGCCGAATATTAGTATTGACGGAGGATATTGCAGAATTACAACAAGAACAAGGTCAACGACCGGAACAGAAATAGAGCATTATGTCATTGATAAAATCAATATCGGGTATAAGGGGAACGATAGGTGGACCGGCAGGCGAGGGCCTGTCGGGCGTTGATGTCGTAAAGTTTACAGCCGCATACGCATCCTTTATCCGTAAAGGTTGTGGCGACAACAATGTGATAGTGGTGGGCCGTGACGGACGGCTGTCGGGCGAAATGGTGTCGAAGCTTGTGGTAGGCACGCTGATGTCCATGGGTTTCGACGTCATCAACATCGGACTCGCGTCCACTCCTACGACCGAGCTGGCTGTGACCGGCGAAAAGGCCGCGGGCGGCATTATAATAACCGCAAGCCACAATCCCGTGCAATGGAATGCCCTGAAACTGCTGAACAGCAATGGCGAGTTCCTGACCGACCGCGAGGGCAAGGAAGTGATACGCATAGCCGACGAGGATGACTATGAGTTCGCTCCGGTCATGGAACTGGGTCACGAATATCACGTGGACACGTGGAACCGCAATCACATCGCACAGGTCCTGGACCTGGATTTAGTTGATGTGGAGGCGATAAAGAAAGCAAACTTCAAGGTGGCCCTGGATGCCATAAACTCGGTGGGCGGTATCGTGATGCCTCAGTTGCTGAAAGCCCTGGGCGTAACGGATATAGTGGAACTGAACTGCGACTGCACAGGTAAGTTCGCACACACTCCCGAGCCGATACCCGAGAATCTGACCGACATCGCGAGTCTGGTAAAGGAATCAGGCGCCGACGTAGGCTTTGTGGTCGACCCTGATGTTGACCGTCTGGCCATCGTGATGGAGAATGGCGAGATGTTTATTGAGGAGAACACTCTTATTGCCATATCGGACTATGTACTGGAACACACTCCGGGCTCGACGGTTTCGAACCTGAGCTCGTCGCGCGGACTGCGTGACGTTACACGCAGACACGGCTGCGAATACACTGCCGCGGCCGTGGGTGAGGTGAACGTGGTAACCAAGATGAAGGAAACCGGTGCCGTAATAGGCGGTGAGGGAAACGGTGGCATTATCTATCCTGCTATCCACTACGGCCGCGACGCATTGGTAGGCGTGGCCCTGTTCCTTACCATGATGGCGAAGAGCGGCAAAAAAGTGACTGAGATCAAGGCTGCCCTTCCTCAGTACGCGATAGCCAAGAATAAGATACAGCTCACTCCCGAACTTGACGTAGATGCAATCTTGGAGGAAGTGAAGGTACGCTTCAAGGACGAGGATATTACGGACATTGACGGCGTTAAGATCGACTTCCCCGACAGCTGGGTGCATCTGCGCAAGTCCAACACGGAGCCGATTATCCGCATATACAGCGAAGCCTCCACAATGGAGCTGGCCGATGCATTGGCCGATGAAATCAAGAAGATCATCAAGGAAATAACAGAGAAATAATGCTTAAGAAGTTCTTTTTAAACACGCTGTCATCGTTTGTCGGGGCATGGCTGGCTCTGGTGCTGGTCGTAGTGTCGTCGATGATACTGTTGTTCGGAATGATAGGAAGCGGTATCGCTTCGGAAATGGGCGATGCCGAGCAATTGAAGTCTAAAAGCATTCTGACTATAAACCTTGATGGTGCCATAAGCGAGCGAGAGACAGCCTCGGCTCCCGATCTTACGTCGTTGGTACAAGGGAACCTGGCCAAGCCTCAGAATCTTAACGTGATAGTCGAGGCGCTGGAAGAAGCCGCGCGCAACCGCAACATCTCGGCCGTATACCTGAAGTGCGGTGCTCTTCAGGCAAGCCCAGCCGCATGCTATGCCATACGTCAGGCCGTGTTGAAATATAAGAAGAGCGGCAAGCAGGTGTATGCATACGCCGATACTTATACCACAGGGACATATCTGATAGCATCCTCTGCTGACCGCATATACATGAACCCGCAGGGAATGCTGGAGATGCAGGGCATGTCGTCTACGGTACTTTATTACAAGGATCTGCTCGATAAGCTTGGAGTAGAGTTCCAGGTGGTGAAAGTCGGTACGTTCAAGTCAGCCGTAGAGCCTTACATCATGAACAGCATGAGTGATCCGGCCCGCGCGCAGATGGATACTTTGCTCGGGAACATGTGGGGCGTAATAAAGAAGAACATAAGCGAGACCCGCAAGGGAGTAACACCAGGGGAAATAGACTCTCTGGTTTCGAAGGCTTACATAACATTCGCCCCTGCAAAAACATCGGTTGAGGCGGGATTGGTAGATTCTCTGGTATATGAACGGACCATCGATGCGAAGTTCGCGGCACTTACCGGTCAGGATGTGGATGACGTGAATTACGTCAGCACTTCGACATTGGTGAAGCAAGTACCCTGGTCCACCGCATACGACAGTAAGAACCGTATAGCGGTGCTGTATGCCGTGGGTGAGATCAATGATGTAAGTCAGGAAGGCATAAACTACCATAATCTCGTTCCGATCATCACGGAACTGGCGGATGACGACAATGTCAAGGGAATGGTGCTTCGCGTCAATTCTCCCGGAGGATCGGCATTCGGCAGCGACCAGATAGGCGAGGCTCTGGATTATTTCCAGTCAAAGGGTAAGCCACTGGCTGTCTCTATGGGTGCCTACGCCGCGTCTGGAGGCTATTGGATTTCGGCCGGTGCAGACAAGATTTTCGCAAATCCGCTGACCATAACCGGTTCGATAGGCATATTCGGTCTGATTCCCAATGTCAAGGGCCTGGCCGATAAGCTGGGTGTCAATCCGCAGACCGTATCCACCAATCCCAACGCACAGTTCCCGAATCTGACCGAAAGTATGACAGATGAGATGAAGGGTGTGATGCAGCAGTATGTTAACCGTGGCTACGAGGATTTCGTAGGCCGTGTGGCCAAGGGTCGCAAGATGACCGTTCCGGCCGTGAAGCGTATAGCCGAAGGCCGCGTATGGGATGCCGTTTCGGCAAAGCGCATCGGTCTGGTGGACTCCATCGGCAGTCTGAACGATGCCATCGAATGGGTGGCTTCAAAGGCAAAGATACTGGACAAATACAACGTGGCCGCTTATCCCGAGTACAAACCGTCATTCTGGGACATGCTGCCATCCAACCTGTCGTCTATGACGGCAATGCGCCGAATGCTCGAGCCTAAGCCTGAGGAGATGATGATAATGAAGATGCGCGAGCTACTTCGCCGCGAACGGATTCAGGCGCGAATGGCCGACATCAAGATTGAATTCACAGGCAAATAACCAATATAAGTAACCACAAGTTGAATTAAACCCGCAAACACACGCGATGCCGTCACGCAATCAGATCATATCATGGCTTTTGAAACCCGTATCATGGTTGTATGGGTGCGTGATGGGTGTGCGCAACTGGATGTTCGACAACAAGCTGCTGCCTGTCGTGGAATACGACGTCCCGGTGGTGAGCGTGGGCAATATCACGGTGGGAGGTACCGGCAAGACACCTCACGTGGAGTATATCATCAACGAGCTGTGCATGACATACAACATTGCCGTCCTGTCGCGAGGTTACAAACGTAAGACCAAGGGCTTTCTGCTGGCCAATTCCACCAGTACGCCCGACAGCGTGGGCGACGAGCCGTTGCAGATATACCATAAATTCGGCAATCAGGTCAAGGTGGCTGTGTGCGAGAACCGCAGGCACGGCATCTCTGAACTGCTGCGTCAGTTCCCGGACATACAGCTGATACTGCTTGACGACGCGTTCCAGCACCGGTTTGTCAAACCTAAGGTGTCGATACTGCTGTCGGACTATAACCGGCCCATCTATCGCGACCATCTGCTGCCGCTGGGGCGTCTCAGGGAAAACTGGAAACAGGTGGAACGCGCCGACATGGTGGTGGTGACCAAGTGTCCGGCACAGGTTTCGCCTATCGACGTGCGTTTGATATGCAAGGAATTAGGTGGCGACCAGGCAACCAAAGGTCTGAATCCGCGACCTTATCAGAGTCTATTTTTCTCGCAGGTTGTATATGGCGGTCTGCTGCCGGTGTTCCCGGACGACAAGCCGTACCATGTCACATTAGGCGGCCTCACCGAGCGTGACACGGTGTTGCTTCTGACCGGAATAGCCAATCCACGTGGATTCGTACGATATTTCAAGAATTATCCATTTAAGGTGGTAGTGTGTCATTATCCGGATCATCACGATTTTCAGCGCAAGGATATCGAGAATATAAAGAAAAAATTCGATTCGTTGACCGGAGAACGCAAGATGATCATCACCACTGAAAAGGATGCCATACGACTGGCTTATAACCCGTACGTGCCAACAAAACTGAAGCCTCTGACGTTTTATCTACCGATAGCGGTGCAGATGATGCCGAAGCAGGACGGAAGCGACTTCATACGCGACCTGAAGGCACGCATAGAAGCATAAAGTACAGAAAACAGAATCAGACATAATTAATTGGGCGGACAGTGATGTCCGTGTCATAAATCAATACGATGGAAAAGACATATTTGGAGAAAATCAGCGAGACCGCGGAATATATCCGCGCAGAAGTAGGTGAGCTTCCTGCAATCGGGGTGATCCTCGGCACGGGACTTGGCGACCTGGTGAACTATATAGAGATAAAGAAGGAGATAGATTACCACACCATTCCCAACATGCCGGTATCTACGGTGGAGGGACACAGCGGCAAGCTCATATTCGGTAATCTCGGCGGTAAGTATATCGTTGCCATGCAGGGACGTTTTCACTACTACGAGGGCTACGACATGAAGGAAGTTACCTTCCCCATACGTGTCATGAAGGCTCTGGGCGTAGAGACGCTGTTTGTCAGCAACGCATCGGGCGGCATGAACAAGGAGTTCAAGGTGGGCGACGTGATGGTGATAACCGACCACATCAACCTGTTCCCCGAAAACCCGCTGCGCGGCAAGAACTATGAGGAATTAGGCACACGCTTCCCGGCCATGACGGAGGCATACAGCCATGCGTTGATAGACATGGCCGACGCTATCGCAGCCGAGGACAATATACGGCTGATGCACGGTGTTTATGTAGGCACGCCCGGCCCGACATTCGAGACGCCCGCAGAGTATGAATATTTCCGCGTAATCGGAGGCGATGCAGTAGGAATGTCGACAGTGCCTGAGGTAATTGTGGCCAACCATGCCGGAATGAAAGTGTTCGGCGTGTCGGTTATCACTGACCTTGGAGGCAAGGATATACGCGAAGTCCCGACGCATGAGGAAGTGCAGAAGGCGGCCGTCAAGGCCCAGCCCGTGATGACGCACATCATCCAGAAGATGCTTGAGCGTCTTTAATATAGAGTATAAATCCATATCGTAAAGATATGTGACAGTCAATTTCTTACACATAACATAATGAGTAAAGAAAGAGAGATATCGGAGGTCGGTGAGTTTGGACTCATCGACCTTTTGACAAAGGATTTCCCGCTACGCAACGAGTCGAGCCGGAAGGGTGTGGGCGACGATGCGGCGGTGCTGACGTATGGTGACAAGGAAGTGCTGGTCACAACTGACCTACTGCTGGAAGGCATACATTTCGACTTGCGTTATGTGCCGCTTAAGCACCTCGGTTACAAGGCCGCGATAGTGAATTTCAGCGACATATATGCCATGATGGGCACGCCAAAGCAGATTGTGGTGAGCCTCGGTGTGTCAAGCCGTTTTACAGTAGACCATATCGAGGAACTGTATTCCGGCATCCGTCTGGCCTGTGATATGTATGGCGTGGACTTGGTTGGCGGCGATACATCAGCCTCTGTTACGGGTCTGGTGATAAGCGTGACCTGTATTGGCGAGGGAAAGAAGGACGAGATTGTGTACCGTGACGGCGCCAGACCCAATGACCTGATATGTGTCAGTGGCGATCTCGGGGCTGCGTATATGGGACTGCAGTTGTTGGAACGAGAGAACCGCGTTGCTGCCGGGCGTAAGGACCAGGAGCCGTTTCAGCCCGACTTCGCAGGCAAGGAATACATACTGGAGCGCCAGCTTAAGCCCGAGGCACGCAAGGACATAGTGCGGATGCTGAAAGACAAGGACATTCATCCCACATCCATGATGGATGTGAGCGACGGCCTGTCGTCCGAACTGCTGCATATATGCAAGGCATCGGATGTCGGTTGCCGTGTTTATGAGGACCGTATTCCCATCGACTATCAGACAGCATGCATGGCCGAGGAATTCAATATGAATATGGTTACTGCGGCCATGAACGGCGGCGAGGATTATGAACTGCTGTTCACGGTGCCTCTGACGGACAACGAGAAGGTCGAGAAACTTGAAGGCGTGAAGGTGATAGGTTATGTCACCGACAAGGACCTTGGTGCCGCCATGATAACACGCGACGGTCAGGAGATGCCAATACGCGCCCAGGGCTGGAATGCCTTCACCAAATAAATGTGTTATAATAGTATATTGTAGCAAAAGAAATAGCCATTGTGAAGAACAAGGGACTGGAATTTATCAATAAGCGATTGCCGGCCGAGTGGGAACGCTGTGGTCGGATACTTATGTCATGGCCGCATATCGATACCGACTGGGCTGATGTGATTGAGGAGGCGCGCGAGCAGTTTGCACGCCTCACGGCCGCGTTCGTGTCGAACGGCGATAAGGTGCTGATGCTTACGGCCAATCAGCATGAGACCATGACGTTTCTGTTGGAATGGTTCGATCGGAACGGTTTCGATGTAAAGCTGCTTGACAACGTGGAATGCCTGTATTATGTCTGCAACGACACGTGGACACGCGATTACGGTCCCTTGTCGGTCATTAATGAGGACAATGGCGACGTGCTGACTCTGGATTTCGGCTTTAACGCATGGGGCCTGAAGTTTGCTGCCGGCAAGGATAATCAGGCCACGGCCTTTATGGCACAGCACGATGTAATTCCGCAGAAAGGGTATGTTGACTGCCGCGACTTCATCCTTGAAGGAGGATCGGTGGAGACAGATGGGAAGGGTACGTTGCTCACCACGTCGGAATGCCTGCTGAATCCCAACCGCAATCCCACATACACGCGAAGCGAGATAGAGGAAATATTGCATAAGCGTCTTGGCTTCACAAGGTTCCTGTGGCTGGAGCACGGTCATATCGAGGGTGACGACACCGACTCGCATATAGACACGTTAGCGCGACTTGCCCCGGGAGATGTGATATATTATTGCGGCCCGGGAGAGGAAATGAACGAGTCGTTGGTGAAGATGCGTGATGAACTGAAAGCGTTGCGAACTGCCGACGGAAAGCCTTACCATCTTGTGGAACTGCCATTACCCGACGCCATATATGATGAGGAAGGTAATCGTCTGGCAGCTATATACGCCAATTATCTGGTGACGGAGAAAGCCGTGTATGTACCGGTATATAAGCAGCCGCTTAAGGACGATATGGCGGTAATGATGCTGTCGGTGGCATATCACGACCGCAAGATAGTGCCGGTGGACTGCACTACGTTGATAAAACAGGGAGGATCGCTGCACTGCAGCACAATGCAATTGTTATGACGACAAACAGAAAGATTAAAGTAGGAATAGTACAGCATTCGTTCACAGCCGATGTGGAGTCCAACCGCGCCCGCAATCTGACGGCCATAGAGAGCCTTGCCTCGGAGGGGGCACAGCTGATCGTACTGTCTGAACTGCACGACTCGCTGTATTTCTGCCAGACGGAGGATGTGGAGAACTTCGCGCTGGCCGAGGAGATTCCCAGCGACTTCACCGAGTTTTACGCCAACGCGGCCATGACCAACAATGTGGTGCTGGTAACGAGTGTGTTCGAGCGTCGCGCTCCGGGATTGTATCATAACACGGCATTGGTGTTCGACACCAACGGCGAGATGGCCGGCAAGTATCGTAAGATGCACATACCCGACGACCCCGGTTTCTACGAGAAATTCTATTTCGCACCCGGTGACCTCGGTTTCGAACCGATACAGACTTCATTAGGACGTCTGGGCGTATTGGTTTGCTGGGACCAGTGGTATCCCGAGGCCGCGCGCCTGATGGCCATGCGTGGAGCCGAAATGCTGATTTATCCCACTGCGATAGGGTGGAATCCCGATGATACCGACGATGAGAAAGCGCGTCAGCGCGAGGCATGGATCACCGTGCAGCGCGGTCATGCCGTCGCAAACGGACTGCCCGTGGTGTCGGTGAACCGCAATGGCTTCGAGGAGGATCCGTCGGGACAGACATCAGGCATAGACTTCTGGGGCAGCAGTTTCGTGGCCGGTCCGCAGGGCGAGATACTGTTCATGGCGCCCGACAACGAAGCCTGCGAACATGTGGTGGACGTTGACATGCAACGCTGCGAGAACGTGCGCCAGTGGTGGCCGTTCTTCCGCGACCGACGCATCGACCATTACGGCCCGCTGACCCGGCGATGGCTGCAAGAATAGTTTAGAAAGTTGATAAAGTTTATAAAGTTAAGATAATAGTGGCGACATAGATGAGTCAAAACATTTATCTTAACTTTATAAACTTTATAAACTATTTACGGTAACCCGCAAGTATTACATATAAAATTACGGGGACACCGACAATCGGGGTGAGGGCGTTGAGGGGGATGACGTTGCTTTGCGGCATCACGGAGAGACAGTTGCATCCCAAGGCTACGATGGCGCCTACAAGCATGGTGGCAGGCATAAGCACCCAGTGATTGTCAGTGCGTGTCATCATCCGTGCTATGTGCGGCATTGCCAGTCCTATGAACGATATAGGACCGCAGAAGGCAGTTACAACCGCCGTCAGCAGACCGGTGATGACGAGCAGCCATGTCTTGACGCGCTCTACGCGTATGCCTAAGTTCAACGCGTAATTGTCGCCCAAAAGAATGATGTTAAGGGGCTTGGCCATCAACATGGCGCCAATCAGTCCGAGGATTATCAGGATGGACAGCATCGGAAGCTGTTGCAGCGATACCTGTGCGAACGATCCCATTCCCCATATTACATATCCCTGCAGGCTCTGTTCGTTTGTCAGCGATGACAGCAACGTGACTACCGACGAAGTGAGATAACCTGTCATGATACCCACAATCAGAAGCATCAGATTGTTGCGGACACGCAGGGAGATCAGAGTCAGTAATCCGGTAATGGCAAGGCTGCCGATTGAGGCGGCAACTATTATGGCTGCATAGCCGCCGATGCTCGAACTGCCGATGGATATGGTGCCTCCCAATGCAAGCATGACCAAAGCCACGCCTAAACTTGCCCCGGAACTGATGCCGAGAATGGAAGGCCCCGCCAACGGGTTGCGGAAGGCCGTCTGAAGCATCAGACCGGTTACGGCCAATGCCGCTCCTCCCAACAGTGCCGTCACGGCCTGGGGCATACGGTTTTCGAATATGATATAGGATGTGATGCTGTCGCGGTCGTTGCCTTTAAGCGCATTCCACACCTCGGAGGCGTCGATGTGCACGGCCCCGAAAAAGAGGTTGCATAAGAACATCGCCGCAACACATAGTATAAGCAGCGTGAATATTAATTTCTTAGAGAGATTCACTGAAGTTGCTGATAGTAATGTTTATGAATTTTGATTCCCTGCAGCGATGGGTGCAGAATCAGTGCCATGTCGGCCAATATCCACTGCGGATGGAAGGCCGCGTCATCGAAAACACCGCTGTATTTTGTGTTCGATCCCCATACGTTGCCATTCTTGAACGCCTTGAAACGAGAATAGTTCTTGTCCTCCTTGCCCCATTGTTCAAGCGTCTTGGGTGCGTCTGAAAAATATCTGACAAACCATACGTCGGCATCCGCAGCCTTGTATATTACCTCCTCGGGTGCGAGTTTCGCGCTGCCGGAATCGTTGTAGTCATCGAAAGGATTGTAGCCGGCCGCATCACGTATCAACGTACCCGTAGCCGAGCGTGAGGTGGGAACGTTCCAGACGCCGCTATATGCTCCGTCGAACAATACCTTTGGAAGATTGCTGCACAAAGCAGTCTTGAAGACGATGTCGTTGTATTCCTTTTCGGTCTTGGCGAACAGGCTGTCCGCTTCGGCACCTTTGCCTACAAGTCGTCCGTAAAACTTCATCCATTCCGCACGTCCCAGGGGAAAAGGCTCGAGATAATCGGCCGCCTCAAGTACTGGAATGTTCATGTTGGCCAGCTTGCCGTGGGTGTCGCCGTTTTCCATGGGTGAAAGTACGATAACGTCAGGACGAAGTCGCATGATGGCCTCGATGTTGGGCTGATAGCTAAGACCGCAATCCTGAATTTGTTTCCGGGCCACACGTTGGTTAGCGACGGAGTCGGTGATGTATTCAGAATCGCATACGCCGCCCACACGGTCCAATGCTCCTAATTCGTGAAGAAGCGAGACGTGTATGTTGTAGTAAACCAAAGCATTTTTGACCGGTGTATGGATTACCTTGCGCGTCTGCGTGTCGATGCCTTCAGGAACGTCCTTTCCCTTGTTCAGCAGAATGTACTGCGCCAGCATCCGGGTGGTATCCCACGGGTTGCGGATATCCACCAACGAATAGCCGTCGCCGTCTACGATGGTCAGGTTTTCCGCATGGGTCATAATGTCGGTGCCTTGTGCGGATTCTCCGGATGTATGGGCGCAGGCGGATACCAGTACGATAATACTGGGAATGAATAGATAATGCTTCAGTTTATCAATCATAATTTCAAGAGAGATGCGGAGGATGCGCCGTTACGGGTGCTTCTGCGCACCCTCCGTTAATTATATGTTATAAGGTTTCCGTCAATACTTGTCGAAGAAGATGGCTGCCGGGCCTACGCCGATGTCATACTTTTTGACGAACTTGCCGTCAAGGGTGTACTCGTTTACATATCCGGGAGCGGTGTACGAGGGATATTTGCCGTCCATGATATAGGAGGAAATGAACATCTTGCCGCCGATGCGGTCAATGGCGATGTTGTTGGGATAGTCCACCTGCTGGATTCTCCATTCCTGGTTCGTACCCTTCGCGATGTCATAGTAGCCGTATGTTACCTTGACATCATCAGTAAACGGTGCGTTTACGTAATAGACCTTGTCTTCATCAACAGCCATTATTGAGGCTTCGGCGATCTCCTTGAATTCCAGTCCTTCAACCTTGTAGATTTTGGAGGGAATGTCCTGGTAATTACCCTTGGCCAGCAGGTAAAGGCCGTCCTTGTTGGCCTGGAACTCCGCGGGGTTCAAGGGCACGTTATTCAATTCAGCTGAAACTGTGAATGAATCCAGATCGATTACGCTGGCAGTAGTGCCATAGTTGGGATAGTTCTGACCGTCGGAGTTAGGCACATATATCTTATTGTTGTAAATGCCGATAACTTCCGGATTAGGACCTACCTGTACGCTCTTGTCTATCTGCATTGTGGTGGTGTCCAGACGGGCTACGAAGCCATCATACATGGCCACATATACCTTGCCGCCGTTTGCCACCATGGAGCGGGGCTGCGAGCCTTGTTTCATCCCTTTGAGGCGCAGACAGCTGATCTCCTTATTGGTGTATTTGTCCAATATGAAGATGCACTGTGACTCGTATACACCGATATATACTTTCGATCCGTAGCATACGCCACACTGGGGTGTATCGCCCAGCGACTTGTTGTTAGCAGCCTTGAATATATTGTTGGCCATCGTGCCGGTGTTATAGTCCAGCGAATAGAGGCCACCTTCGATGCCGCCGCCATAGTAATTTCCCTGATTCAGGAAGTAAGCTCCGGCCGAATACTTCGGCTGGTCGGGGTTGGGCTCGTAGTCGTGCTTGTTGTCGCTGTCGCACGATGTCAGGGCTGACATGGCTGCCACAACAAGCGCAGCCGATAGGAATTGCTTTAACATAATCTTTCTTTGTGTTTGTTGTAATTGATTTATTATTATGTTGTTATAATGTGAATCTTATTGATGCGCTCCATGACCTGCCGGGCATTGGATAACGTGCCACAATCTCATAGCGCGCGTCGAATGCGTTGATCAGGTCGGCACGCAACTGCAGTTCGTGGCCGTGAAACCTGAAGGTATGGTATGCCGCGAACCCGAACTCCATGTATCCGTGCAGTCGCGTGCCCGGGAGATTGTTGGTGGTGGAGTAACGCGCCGAGCAACCGTATGAATGAGCCACGAGCGACACCCAGGGATTCTCCCACGCCACGGAGAACGCTCCCGAATGGACAGGAGTGTATGGCAACTGTTTGTTCCAGTCCAGCTTGTCGCGCGAGGTCTTGCTCAGCGCCTTCTGCCAGCTGTAGTTGCCGTTGCATACAATGCTCTGATGCGTATATATAGGGAATTCGGCGTTGAGCGACAGGTCAATGCCGTACGCCTCCACGCGGCCGAGATTGGTCATGGTCCATACGAACATATTGTAAGGCACGGCCACGATCTTGTTCTTGACGCGGTTGAAGTATCCGTCCACCGTCACGTTCAGGTTGCTGATCCAGCTCTGCGGCTTCAGGTTATAGGTCAGGCCGGCGTTGAACTGGTCGGTTATTTCGGGATTCAGATTGATAGACCCGAAATGGTCGAAATACAGCTCGTTGAACGTAGGCATCCGGAATATACCCTTATAGTTGAGGCGTATGAAAAAATTCTGATTCATCCAGGGCTGGAAGGATACGCCCGCCGACGGAGTGAGCCGGGTGTGGCTGATTTTCTTCTCGCCGTCGCCGGGAAAGTCCTGGTATATGGAAAGCAGGGCACGGGCGGTGGCCGTAAACCAGCGGTAATGGTATTTGGCGTTGAGGCCCTGAAGAATGGAGTTGCGATGCGGGCGGTTGTGCTGCTTCAGGTTGCTGTGCAGGTCGTTGTAGAAATAGTCGAACGCATACGACAGCGACAGCCCCGATACAGGCACACACAGCAGCGTGGCCGTGCCGTATGCCTCGCGCTGAATATAACGGTTGTCGAGTACGCCGCCGGGATATTTGCCGTCGCGGTCGGTGTACCGGTTCTTGCTCCAGTTGAACTTGCCCAATATATTGAGCGAGAATATTTTTGACAGGCGGGTGCGGTATTGCGCCTGACCGAACATGTTCACGTCCTTAAGCGCCTCGTGGCTCTCGTTGTTGTACAGAATGGCCGGACCGGGCAGATGTCGGAACGAATCGAAATAGTAGTACTTTACGTTGAGCGTGGAGATTGAGTTCGGTTTCCACTGGAAGTTGGCCTCGATGTGACCGTTGTCGATGTCGGAATTGTTACGCCGCTCTTTCACAGTCTGGCTGCCGTTGGGGATGGAGAATGTGTAGTTGTTGTTGCTGTGGATGTAGTCGCCCGTTAACAGCCACGCCATATTGTCGCCGATGCCCGAGCCGATTCTGATATAGGGGGAGACGTATCCGAATGCTCCGGCAGTCAGTTTGGCGGTGAGATTTAGCTTTCGGTCGCCCATCACAGGATTCCACGATGAAATCATGATAGACGATGATGCCGCCGCCGTACGTGCCGGCACGAAGATATCCTCGTTGTCGCCTATCACCATTGAGATGTCGCAGACGTTGTCGAGCGAATATCTGGAGAGGTCTATCTGTCCGGACTGGGTGTCGCCGAGTTGCGCGCCGTCGTAGCTGACGCCTGTGTGTTGTGGACCGAGGCCGCGTATGGATACTGTCTTCAGACCTCCTGCACCGCCGTAATCACGAAGTATGACGCCCGGCATACGGTGAATGGCGTCAGAGATGCCCGTGATGCCCATCTTGTCGAGGTCCTCATTGGCTATGGTGTGCGTCGGGGCTACCGAGACAACCTCGTTCGGGGCTTTGGCAGAGGAGACTTCCAGAGTCTGAAGGGTAACCGATGCGCTGTCGGGCTGCTGGCCGGCGGTAATAGGACCGGAGACCATAAGTAGTAGCGCTATCGCCGATATGTGTCTGATTAAGTGTGAATAATTTTCCATCCGCGTAGAAAATTGTCATCTTCCAAGGTCGGACTGTAACCGTAGCGGGACTGTCCGGGACTTTCACCCGGTTCATAAAGGAAGATGAATTATTCTGTATCTAATATCTAATATCTAATATCTGTTTAGTCGTCGTTGATTTCTTCCTGCACTATGTAGGAGTTTCGCAACATCTTGATCAGCATGAACATCACATGGTTCGTTGCCGATTCAATCACTTGGTTTCGGTCGCCCTTGAACTGAATCAGCTCCGATACGGTCGTGTCGTGGTATCTTACGGCCATCCACACCGTGCCTACGGGCTTGAACTTCGTACCGCCTTCGGGTCCGGCGATGCCTGACGTGGCCATCGCGCAGTCAGCCCTCATCAGCGATGCGACTCCACGGGCCATGTCCTCTACCACCTGCTTGCTGACGGCGCCGAAGCGTGACAGGTTGTTGCGGCTCACCTTCAGCACGTTGGCCTTTACCTCGTTGCTGTAGCTTACAACGCTGCCTAAGAAGTAGGCCGACGATCCGGGAATCTGCGTGATCTTGTGGGCGATGTTGCCGCCGGTGCAACTCTCGGCGCAGGCTACGGTCAGTTCGCGCTCCTTAAGCAGCTGGCCCAGCACCTCCGACATGGTCAGGTCCTGCGTCGACACGAATTCCTCGTTGAAAAGGTCCATGAGTTGCTGCTGGAAACGGTTCATCTTGAACCGCAGAAGTTCCACGGCGTGGTGTGAGCCTGTCAGCAGAATCCTGGTGACAAGATTCAGTGTGGTGGTTACCATGCTGACAAAATCGGGGAGCTGGCTCCTGAAGTGCTTGATTATGTCGGCAAGTTCCTCCTCGGTGTAGCCGTATATGGTGACGGAACGGGTTTCGGTATGGAGATCCTTCTCCGTGCCGGGATCCTTGTCGGGAGTGTCGTTCGGGGTTTTCATAGGGCGATATCAAACGGTGACGCGCGCGAAGGGAGGGAGTGCGAGCGAACTGTAATCGTGGTTAAGGTATTTGAAGTAACCGGCCATTGCCACCATGGCGGCGTTGTCGGTGGTGAACTGACGCGGCGGAATCCATGCGGTGACGTCCATGTCGCGGCACAGGTCGGCCACAGCCTGGCGTATGCCGCCGTTGGCCGATACGCCGCCGCCTATGGCCACATGCTTCACGCCGGTCTCGCGGATGGCAGCCTTAAGTTTGGAGAGCAATATATCGATGATGGTCTTCTGCAGAGAGGCACAAAGGTCGGCCTTGTTGTTCTCCACGAAGTCCGGATCATTCTTGACATTGTCGCGCAGGGTATAGAGGAAAGATGTCTTAAGGCCGCTGAACGAGTAATCGAAGCCCGGCATGTTCGGCTTTGCGAACTTGAAACGCTTAGGGTCGCCCTCCTGGGCGAGACGGTCTATATGCGGGCCGCCGGGATAGGGGAGACCCATCACCTTGGCGCATTTGTCGAAGGCCTCGCCGGCCGCGTCGTCGATGGTCTGGCCTATGATATTCATCTTGTAAGGAGACTCCACCACGACCAATTGGGAGTTACCGCCAGAAATCAGCAGACAGAGGTAAGGGAATTCCGGTACCGGGTCGTCGGCATTGTTGCGGATGAAGTGCGACAGCACATGGCCGTGGAGATGGTTCACGTCCAGCAACGGGATGTCGAGTGCTATGGCCAGACCCTTGGCAAACGAGGTGCCCACGTGCAGTGAGCCGAGCAAACCGGGACCACGCGTATAGGCTATTGCGCTGAGGTCGTGTTTGTCCACTCCGGCCTGATGTAATGCATCTGACACCACCGGCACTATGTTCTGCTGGTGCGCGCGCGACGCGAGTTCCGGCACGACGCCGCCGTAACTCTCATGCACTTTCTGGCTTGCTATGACGTTGCTGCGCAATATCCCGTCGACTATCACCGCCGCCGAGGTATCGTCGCACGACGACTCGATGCCTAGTATCACCGTAGGTTTCTCTTTACCCATCATACCGCAAAATTACCATTTTTTTTAATGTTCTCCAAAAATAATAAGAATTTGTAATATCCAATGGATTAATCCAATGAATTGACACCATACCTCGTCTTTAGTGTGTTTTTTGATATTTATCAGACTATCAGAACGAAGTACATTTTGAGACTGCCGCAGGGAAGATTTGAGACAAGCTTTAGGAAGTTATGGGACAAGCATAGAGCGGGATTCTTGGCCGGAATGTTATTAAATACTAATTTTGCTAAAAAGAATTAATCGATAACCGATCACATGAACCGATCCCTTGACATCCTTGCAATTATGGCGGACATGATATTGCCGGCTTACAGCGACGGTGAAGAGCCGGCTGTTCTCGCAGGCGTGTAGGTCTTTACAAGACAACAATGATGAAGTGACTGTATATTCATTGTGTTTGAACATAATTTATACCAATATATAATATGAAACAGACTAAATTTAAATTGTTCGGCGGAATGCTGGTGACTGCGTTCGGCTTCCTGGCTTTGGCCTCCTGTTCTTCGGAGGAGATGATTAGCGACACCCCCGTGTTCCAGGATCTTGTCAAGGACGGTCTTATCGTGCCTCTGGAAGACGGAATCCACAAAATATCGGTAAAGTCCGCAGGCCAATGGTCAGCCACTCTGCCCGAGGATTGCAATTGGGCAAAAGTACTTGACGGTGAAGGCAACGGCAACGGCGAGATGGCAGTGCTGGTAGACGGAAACTTCACCGACATGGAACGCGTGACCACACTTACGCTCAACGCTGACGGCAAGGTCTCTAAGGTGCAGTTGCGTCAGAAAGAGAGTGAGGACGGCATGGCGGCCGATAACGGCGCAGACTTCCTGAAACTTGCAAAAAACAAGTATCTCGGCTTCGGATGCAACGCACTCGAATATTATGATGACCCGGATCACGTATCCTTGAAATACAAGGTTAATTCCACGGTAAACACGACGGTGATCACCAAACTTCAGGAGGCAGACGATTTCGGATTTTATGACGGTCTCGCCAATTCGTCAACCCTGAGGATAGATGAATACGAATCCCTGAAGACCGACACCATCGTCAACAAGCGCGACTCCCTGGGCGTCAAGCTCAGCCTCGAGGTGGCATACGGCCTCTTCAAGTTCGGAATATCCGGCAAATACTCAGGCGCCGAGACATTCGGCGAGAAGGCCCTTCAGATCAAGATGGGAGCCAATTATCCTTCGTTCGAGGCTTCGTTGGGCTATAATGACATCATGACTACTTTCGACAACGCGAATGATGCCTCTACCTCGGGTGCCGATGTGAATGAAAGCAGGATGTGCCGGGCGTTGCTTGCCGTAGGATTCGCAAAGGCGCGTGAAGAACTGCGTGTCCTCTGCAATGCCGCAAGCCCCGATGAGGCTGCAATCAACGGTAAGGTGCAGAAGCTGATTGACGATTACGGCACCGGGTTCGTGTCGAAAAGCAATCTCGGCGCCGTTGCGGCCATGGACCTGAAGGTAGACAGCACCTACATCAACGAGACGCTTGCCGTGGATTCGGCGCGTATCACAGCAGACATCCAGGCCGGACTGTTCAGCCTGAAGGCCGATGTGCAGGCATCATACATCAATGCTTCAGTCCAGCATCTGAAGCACTCGCAGCATAAGGTCCAGCTGATCGGAGGCAGCAAGGCGATGGCCACGAACGTGGTCAAGACTTTCGAGGCCGCCGACTATGAGTCCGATCTTGGCCAAGCGATTGCCGACTGGGCAAAGTCCGTCGTGGTCAGCGACGGCAGCGACAACACCGCGGAACTCGTATCCGTGGAGGTCGCACCGATATGGGACCTGTTCTCCGATCAGAAATCCATAGCCGCGATAAAGAAATACCTTGCCGGGAAATACCCGAACTCAAGGTTCCTCAAGCTTCACGGCGTGCTGTGATCAGGCGGGTGACCACGCATATCGGAATTTATGGCTAAAACCAGTTTTTTTCAGATACCGGTGATTGTCGCATCCCTACTGACATGGGGATGCGACGACAGGTTGTGTCCGGACGAGCCACAATATCCTGATGCCGAGACTGCGGAGGGCATCATCCTCCCGGCGGACGAGGGATATTTCACGCTTCCTGACGAGCTGGGGGATGTGTCGGATGTGTGTCGGACGGAGGGCGATTTTGTCAGCCGGATCAGCGACGGAAGGTTTTATCACGAACGCAACGACGGCAACGCCCGGCGTGAGGCAAGGTTTCTGGTGACAAGGGAAGACGGCCGTGACACCACGCTGGTATATGTGCAGCCGCCGGCCACACGGGCCTCGGCAGGAGCGACTCTGCGGCAGTTTTACCGTCACCATGGCGTAGGATATTCATACAACGCAGTCTATGGCGACTATTGCAACCTGAAGGATTTCAGGTGTCAGATTCTTAATCGCGCCGAGATCGACAGGATTTCGGAGGAGGAGGCCGCATCGCTCATCAATGTCAACGTAATACATGAAATGAGTGCGGAAAGTTCGGTCTATACCTCGGTGGTGGATTATGTCCACAACACAAATTTCCAGGCTTCGGTCGAGGGGGACATAATACTGTTCTCGGGTGGCGTGTCGGCCACATGCAGCGCGTTCGAGGACGGCGTGACCGAAAGCTACATACTCAAGGACGAGATGCGGCTCACAGCCGCCGAATACAGTCTGGCCTACAACGATATCGCCATTTACGCGCAGCGGCATCCCACACTCCTCACAAGCAGTTTCCGGACGGCAGTCGGCAACCTCACCGACATGAAATCAGTGGACGATTTCATAACGGTTTACGGCACTCATGTGGTCACATTCGCCCGGCTCGGGGCCCGTCTCACCCTGGAGGCGCAGGTCGAGACCCGCAAGTTTGAGGAAATCGAGCAGGAATACGCCCTCGCATCGGCGCAGATCGCCACGCTCTTCAAGAAGTCGCAGTCAACATCTTCGGTCGAGAAAAACTACAAGATCCTGCGGAACAGCACCTGCCGGGTGGATATACTTGGGGGCGACAGGTCGATTCTTGACGGAATCGCGACCATGACAAGTTTTGACAACTCGAAGGTGACTCAGGACCTCGACTCGAAATGGCTGAACTCCGTGACGTTTGACGACGAAGACCTCGCGTCGTCGAATGTAGAGCTTATCGATATCGAGGTGGTGCCGATATGGAAGTTCATCCCCGATGCAGACAAGGCACGGCTTGTGGAGGCGCGTGTCACCGGCAATATGGGTCTGGTGGCGGAACGCCTGTCGAACAAGAATTTCATCAACACACGGTTTGACGGACATCCCGCGTCCGTCACCTGCCAGATCGGCGGTGTGGGCAGAAAGACTTTCGACAATCCGGAGACGGTGGATATAATTGCCGCCAACCGCACCGTGGCCACCGTCTGCAAGGAGTATGTGCCCGAGATCTCGCAGCGAGAGAAGGTGTTTGTGGCCTATCCCGTTTACGAGGGACGTGTAAAGCTGACCGACGGACTCTGCATCCACGGGGGCAACGCCTATAAAGTGGACTGGCGGCACGACAGGTACACGGTGACGAAGCTCAACGACGAGGGCGTCGTGTCGGCTTCCGACATATATATGAACCTTGGAGGGCTGAGCTACAGGCAATCGACCAATCTCGAGTATCAGCCGTCGCATCCTATCCTGGGCTGCGAGCGGCCGGGAGGCATAGGGATAGACGGCTCTGTGGGTGGTGCGGTCTATAAGGTGTTCAAGCATTTCGGCCACTTTTATCTCGACACCACGGCATCGTTCCCCAATCTGCCGGGCTGGAGTTTCTCGAAACAGAATCCATCGGAGGCTTCGAACTATCCCGGATTTTTCTCCGGCGATACATACAGCAACAGAATGGTCCGCAACGACAATTACATATATTTATGGAATCCTACCGAAATAACATATTGAAACATCTTGCGGGAAACCTGGGGTGCCTGTTGATGGCACTGCTAACCCTCCTTGCCGCCGGATGCGCCTCCGATTCGCCCGACGCTCCGGATGCGGACACGCTCGATGTGGGCTGTGACCTTCCCGAAATCGAGAGCTATGCCCGTTATTACACCGTGACCCTCTCCGGGCTTGACCCTGACGAGACATACGACCTGACCTGCGACGCCGAATGGCTGGAGCTTTCCTCCGCCACGGTGGGTCAGGACGGCATCCTTGAGTTCCATGTGGACGACAATGACCTGTCGGAAGGCCGGAAGTCGGCCATAAGGGTTGCCTCGCAGTCGGATTCCGGCAAGACGGGCACCATCGAGATATATCAGAAAGGACTCGGGGATTATGACGACAATGCCGACACCGACCCGATGGCCGATTACCGCATAGGCTGGGGCTACAATGCGTTCGACGCCTACCAGGACCGCGAGAGCGTCCGGGGCAAGGTGATCGATCTCGGCAAACTTGCCTCGCTCGATTCGGAAGACGGATTCCAAAGCTATCAGGAGGCGGTGCGCAACAGCACCGAATTCTTCGTGGAATCAGCCACCTCGATCCAGGAGATGTCGTCAAACCTTACGCGCAGGATGGACAAGTCGTCCGGATTTCTCGGCGTACGGAAAACCATACGCCGGTTCTCGCAGGTATGCACCAAAAACATATCCGAGCAGTTCTGTTCCTACACGCGCATGAGCAAGACCGTCGCCTCGCGCAGCATCGACGCCGGGGCCGTGTATTATATCGTTTCCAATCTTTCTGACGACAAGCTTCCCTTCACCCCGGAGTTCATGAGCATGTATCGTGACATCTCCAGCCCGGGATGCAAGGACCTTGACAAGAAAATCACCGATATGCTGAATGCGTTCGGAACGCATGTCGTGGTCGAGGCGAATGTAGGCGGTTTCATCGACTATGTGGCCACTTTCGACAGGTCGCAGATGTACCGCTACGAATCGTTCTCGGAGGAACATTGCAAGAAGGTGTTCGGCCGCCAGACCGGGGGTGTTTCTTCTTCGGAGTCGGAATATGTCACAAGCTCCATATCCAATTCCGCCGCCGTCAGCATCAAGGGTGGCGACAAGGGCAAAAGACAGGCATTGGAAAACGCCGTACGCAGTCTGTCGAAACTTGATGCCATACCCGACACGCAATTGCAAGAGTGGTTCTCGTCGATCAATTTCTCATCCTCGGGTTCAGGCCTTGACATCATTGATTTCAAGATTATTCCGATATGGAACCTTTTCAAGGATTTCGCCGTTTCGCAGAAAATCCTGGCCAAGGTGATGCAGATGCAGGAGCAGAGCAATTATGCCTTCACGGACAGCGAGCTTGGCACCGACTGCTACCGGATCGACCTCGACTCGAGGGATTTCACTTTCTCCAACCAGTCTTCGCCGGAGACATCTCTTGTCAAGCTCCTTTATTCCAACGGAGAACCGATAATGGAAATCTGCGAGGAATATGTGCCGAAGATACGCACCGACAGGCGCATCAAGGTGTTTTATCCCGTTTATTCCGGCAAGACAAGCCACGCGCAGGGACTTTTCCCGGGCGACGGCGAAGGGAACCGGCCAGCCTATCTGTCCTTTTACGACGGGGAGGCATACGTGAGTCCCATCGAGGACTATGGATATTACGACAAGCTGCATACGGCCTATTACATCCACGGCAATCTATATGCCGATGATTATGGCCATGTCACCAAAAGTCCATCGAATACGGTGGTGCGCGACCACCGGCTGCGATTCATGGAGTCGCGGACGTCGTATGCCGTCGTGAAGATCGGTTCCGGCTACTGGACCCGCAAGTACATCACCGAGGAGATGTCTTTCGGTATCAAGAGCAGCAGCGGACGCTTCAAGACCTACGAGGTGATGATGGACGGCATTCTGTTTGCCGACATTTACCAGACCAACAAATCGGCTTTCCTTTCCATCAACGAGGAGATATTCGGTCAGGCCACCGACCCTTCATCCGGCAGACAGACACTGTGGTATCTTCCCCTGGGAGCCGACCGCAAATCGCTCACCGATTATCTCGGCAACAACATGAAGGCCCTGTTCAAGGGTCAGGTTTCCGGTTTCGAGGCCCAGTTCGAGGGATATTACGGATCGTACGACGAACACGGCAACAGCCTTGGCTCAAACCAGCGGCGCAACAGGAACCTGCGTTGCTATATACCGTTCAAGGCGGGGACCACCGCCGGCGCGGGAGAGGCCCTTGTCCTCACTCCCGACTATACCTGGGAGAGCATCGTCACTTCCTCCAGTTTCAACTATTATCCGGTTCGGCTTTACCGCACCTCATCATTTATACATAAAAAAATATGAAAATCTACAGTACCCTTGCGTTATATATCCTTCCCCTGCTGGTCCTTGCCGCCTCATGCGGCAGCAATGACGACCCGACACCGGCTCCCGGACAGGAAGACGAGGAATTGATCGATACCGATTGCCTACGTTTCTCGGAAGTCGCCGCGACTCTGTTTGAGTCGGATTTCACCGATACCGTGAATTTAAATCTTAAGCCTCGTTATGGCGAGGTTCTTGACCCCTCACGTCCCGCTGTCTATTCATTGGGATTCGAAAGCGACATGGAGGCCCAGCGATGGTTCATCGACCATTGCGTCCCTGAGGAGGAGAGGGAGAACGTCACGATGCCGATCGCCTCCCGGTATGCGGTTGAGTTCGGGGAATACGGCAGGATTGAATATAACCCTGCGGAAAGTTCCGACAGTTTCGGACAGGTCTCCATAGAGATTCCCGGGTTTGAGAAGCAGAAGAAAATCGAGTTTATCCCAAAATCCCTATGGCCTGACAACGGTTATTCCAGCCATTTCTATCCCGGAAACGTTGTGCGTGAGAACTCGACGGGCCGCTATTACATCTGCGTAGGGGCCTGTGACGGCGGCCATCTGGGCCAGTTGCTGAGTGTTGACCCCGAATGGTCAAAAGACAAATATATGCTAACATACTCTGACCATTGGAAAACCGTCAAGGCCCCTGTCGGTGCCTCGGAGGAGGCATGGGCAGGCCTTGCACAGATGTATTACAACAATAGGGATAATTTCAGAGCTTTATGGAACGATATCGATAAGCATTTGCGTGATTGCAACATGCGTTACATGTTACCTCTTTACCTGCTGATGTATGACGATAATAAGGCTGTGACCTGCCCATGCGGGGTGCCGTGGGGAAGTCGTAACCTCTGGTGGGCACGCAAGACCTGGAGCCTTTATCGTAAGCTTATCCGCATAGGTCCCAACGAGATTCAGAAAGAAAAAGACGGTATGCCGCATTTCAAGACAGAAACTGTACATTTCGCCAAACATAATTGGTGTGGTCATGTTCTTGATGAGTGTCTGAATGCTCACTCGGAGACGTTCAACAATGACCCGGAAGTGCTCGACAGGTTCACGAAAGTATATGAGGGCGATTTCTGATTCCGGTTTCAGGTCCGTATTCTGCCGTTTGGCCGGTTGGTGCGTGCTACTTCTCGGAGTTTTCTTCCTGGGCGGGTGCCAGTCGGACGAGGGTGCGGGTTACACTCCTGCACTCCCCCGGATGTCGGTCGTGCTGGTCACTTCCACCGGAGGGGGTGGCGACAACGGCTATAATGACCTCATACTGTCGGGGGTTATGGATTTCTACAGGGACAATGAGGATGAGGTGTCGTTCTCTCTCCGGCATCCCGCAAACACGGATGAGGCAGAGACCATTGTGTCGCAATGGCTGGAGCGCACTTCCGGATTCGAAGGAAATTCTATCTTGCTCCTTGCTTCCGGCGATTACCGGAAGATGGTCGAAGAGATGCATCCCGAACTCGCCGGCAGTCAGACGATACTGCTGTTCGAATGCCCGCACGACGGCCTTCCGAAAGGAGTCTCTACATTCCGAATAGGCAGATATGGGACCTCTTGTCTTGCCGGCATGATGGCCGGAGAGAGTCCGGAGGCTCACATTGTGGCCGCTTGTCCCGGCGATGATATACTGGAAGATGCGGCCAGAGGCTTTTCCGACGGCTACCGGGCTGCGAGCGGCCGTGAGGCGGAGGTGCATTATCTCGCTGAGGATGCTTCGGGATATTCGATGCCGGAGGAGGCATACAGGATAGCCCAGGGTTTCGACGAGGCGTTTGTATTTCCGTTGGCCGGTGGAAGCAACAGCGGAATCTTCAAGTTCTCCCGCGAATATGCTTTCTCCCTTCAGCTCATAGCGGGGATGGATGTGGACTGCGCCGACTACAGCACCCGTGTACCCTTCTCCTTGGTGGTCCATATAGACAGGCTGGTCCGCAATCTTCTTGACGGGTGGAAGACTGAGGGCCGTCTGCCCGGGCATTCCGACTACCGTCTTTCGGATAAGGAAGCGATTGAGATTGTGACAAACCCTTTGTTCTTAAAGAGGGTGGATATTTTCCGTGATTATTACGCCGATAATGATTACTGGGACCGTCGTCTCGACAGGTTCCTTGACGTCGCGTTGGAAAAGGAGAGAGTGTATTATGGGAAGTAAGGTGATACGCCGCGTGGCATTTGCCGTATTGGCGGCATTGAGTGTGATTCAGCTGTCGTGCAGCAAGAACGAGGATGTCGCTGTGGCCGAGGTCACGACCCACAGGATTGCGGTGGTCATGCCGATGGAAAACAGCAACGAGTGGGAACGGACCGTAAACTGGGCGCTTGCGAACATTGACCGTGCACAGCAGAGGCTGGACCATAGAGTGAAGATAGAGGTGGAGTGGCATGACGAGAATGCAGCGGACCTTTATGATTTTATCGCGAAAGTGGCCGGAGACCCTTCATACGAGGCAATGATCGGCCCGTTTTCATCGGTGAAGGCCCGCAAGGCAGCGGAACTGATGGGAGAGAATGACAAGACAATTATCCTGCCTGTGGCCACGTCGACCGAATTCCAGAGGATATTTGCCGGGAAGGGGTATGTATGGAACCTTTCGCAATCCGATATGTCGCAATGTGAGGTATTGCTGATGCAGGCCAAGCTGTCGGAGCATTCGGAAGTGACCCTCGTCACGTCGGACGACGACTATGGACGCAGCTTCAGCGACTGGTTCGCCTATCAGGCCACGGAAATAGGGCTGAAGGTGCGTGACGTGTTCGTGTATCACAATCAGCAGGAATTGCAGGATGCGGTCAGGAAGATAAGTGAATACAGGCGCATGTATTCCACGCAGGTAGTGCTGGCTCCCGGTGCACCGGAGGATATGGTGGTTTTCGATGACATATACGGCACGCTGAGGGGCGACAGACCGTTTCTGCAATTTCCGTCGGTAATCTGTTCAGATATGGCAAACTCGGCCGAGCTGGCAGGAAGGCTGGTGAACGCCGATTACGAAGGACTTGCTCTTTCGTCCGACCCTGCCTCGGGTTTCATGGATGCATACGTGTCGAGATACGGGAAAGAGCCTATAAGCGGCGAGGCGCACCTATATGATGCGGTGACCCTGCTTGCGTATGCCTTCGCCGCACAGGGCGGGGAATCCCTGAACCGGACCCTGGTCCGGATTGTCGACGGCAGGGGGACGGTGCAGTTAAGCTGGCTGCCCGATGACATGGCCGATGTCTTCTCCCGCCTTCTCGACGGACAGACTCCCGACCTCGCCGGTGTTACAGGCGACTGGACGTTCGACGGGCGCAACCATATCGGTGTGCTCAACACCACATACAGCCACTGGGTGCTTCGCGACGGCAGATACACCACCATAGAATACCTTTCCACCGATGGCTCGCGGCGGACCACGTCGACCCTTCAGGCCTGGGAAAACCGTGCGACGGCCCTCCAGCAGTTCAGCCCGGACCAGCAGGAGCCGGAATACGGCCCGCTGGAAGGGAACTGGGCCGTTGTGGTAGGTGCCTCCGACACCTGGGCCAACTACAGGCACCAGGCCGATGCCTTTGCCATGTACCAGTTGCTGAAAAGGCACGGCTATGACGACGACCACATTGTCCTTATCACTGAAGACAACATTGCCGATGACCCGCATAATCTCTATCCCGGGAAGGTTAAGGTGCGTCCCGACGGCCCAGACGTGCGTGGCGGCGCAGTGGTTGACTATAAGGTCAGCGAGCTGGATATGGACGACCTCCGCGACATATTGTGCGGTAACCGGTCCGAACGGCTGCCGCATGTGGTCTCGTCGGGCAGGAACGACAACGTCATCCTGTTCTGGTGCGGACACGGCAACCGCAACCAGCTTGCCTGGGGCAGCGACAAGGTCGTGCCGGGGAATGCGGTCAGGGATATGGTCGAGGCTATGCGCCAGGCCGGGAAATACAGAAAAATGCTCTTTGTGATGGACGCGTGCTACAGCGGTACGATAGGAGAGGCCGTGACGGGAATTCCGGGCGTCCTCGTCATCACGGCCGCCAATGCCTTCGAACCGTCAAAGGCCGACATGAAGGATCCCGACATGGGTATATGGCTGTCGAATGGTTTCACGAGGGTGTTTCAGGAAACAATCGACGAGGATCCAAACGTATCCGTAAGGAATCTTTACTATATCCTTGCGAGACACACGCTTGGCTCACACGCCACGGTCTACAACATCGACCGTTACGGCAACGCCTTCACCAGCTCCATATCAGAATATCTGAGGAAATAACAGCATTTTCTGTGAGTCTGATGTTCTCATAGTAAATTACCTATTTCGTCGAGTTCTTTCTGGTTGACCCGCAATTCGGTCTTGTTACGGTCGTTGAGGGCTTTCGCATTTTCTATCAGACTCCTCAGGAGTGAAATTTCATAGGGTAACGCATCCATTACACTTAATACTTTGTTTTGCGAAAGCAATACATCTGTCATTTCTTTGCCGGACTGTCTTACTGACTTGTCCTGGGCGTCATATACCGACAGGAAGTTTTGATATTTGTTCCGTTCAATCCGCTCATATTCCTCGCCGCATTCATCCATAAGCGAATAACAGTTGGCGATACGACCGATAATCTTCGGATCGTCAATGTATTTCCATATCTCAAAATTAGAGGAAAAAATCGCTTCTGTAGAAGAATCTATCGGACGAATATGGTGTGAATACAGTGCCGAGACAAATAGATCAAGGGTGTCAGGGCTGACAGAGGATGTCGCCCTTTCCCTTACATAGTGGAATATTGTATCCTGGCGGCTCAGTTCATCGACAAGGCGCTCCATGCTGCCGATGGACACGTCAAGATTGTGTATGGTCAGCAACATGACCTTACGTGCCATTTCTTCTTTGTCCCTTTGTTCGGACCAATAAGTCACACCGACTGTGAGTATTATGCCTATCACAGTGCCAACAAGAGAAATGACCAACTCCCTGAACAAATGTGAATCGGAATCCTTAGTTCTCATCTTCCGCGATTTCATCCTTTATCTCGCTCTGTTCTTTCTGTATTTCCAGATATTGCGAAGGAGACATGCCGAAAACATTCTGGAACGCACGATAGAATGTACTGCGGCTGTTGAAACCGGAAGCCTCTGCGATGGAATCGATAGTATAGACTTTGTTGCTCTTGATCAGCTTGACCGCATATTCAAGCCTCAGCCGGTTGATGTAATCATTGAGATTGGCGCATCCGGCGTATTTTCTGAGAATCGGCACAAGAGAATTTTTTGCGATACCCACAACCGCCAGGATGTCATCCCGGGTAAGTTTGGGATTGAGGAACAGTTTATCCTCCATGATTACTGTCTCCATGCGCATAAAGGACTGATAGTCTTTATCCGTATCCGGAACGATATCATCCGTCGCACTTTCATCGTTTTGGGTTTCTTTATCCGTTTCGAGGTGGTTGGTTGCCTGAGAATATGCTTTTCTCAATTCTTCTTTCTGTGCGATGAGTTCGTCGATCCGCCGGGCGTCTATACGGTTCCTTTCTCTGGTTGATCGAAGATTCCGCATAACTACCCAGAGAATAAACAGTAATAAGACAATCAAAGTCGCGGCACTGACGATCAAAATTGTTTTACGCTGTGATTCCGCTTTTGCCTCAGACAGCCGCAGCTCTTTTTCATTGGCATCGAACAAAGATGCATACTCCTGAGCCTTGCTTTCCGACTCACGCGAATATATGCTGTCTCTGAGTGCATAGCTACGCTGCATGAATGCGTCGGCAGACCGGTAATTACCTAACCCTCTGTAAGCATCCGCCTGGTTCTGCAGCAGACCGAGGTAGTCATTGCTTATGGTATCGCCCGCAAATTCCCTGATACATGAATCGTTGTTTCTAAGGGCTTCTGCATAACGCCGGGCCTTAAGGAGGTAAGGCACACTGAACAGCCTGCCCGTATAAGTATCGGCGAAATCAAGTTTCCCGAATTTGGCATAGACTGCTGCGGCTTCGTCCGCCTTACCGTCCTCATAAAGCAATAGAGCCATTTTTGCGTACAGAAATCCGTATTGCTGGTCTATATAGCCCGGAGGAGGCCCCTGAAGTCCGCTCATTTTATCAATCAGCGCTTCACGCTTTTTCCCCATTTCCAATGCCTCTACGGTTTTCCCTGCATCTGTCAGAAATGACATAGCCTCTCCGTAAATAGTGGAAAGGTATGACATCTCACGGACATCACCGGTATTCTTCAGAACATCGATGGCCTGTTGAAAATATTTGTATGCCTCATTGCCATTCCCCATTCCGGCATTGATGCGGGCCATTGTGGCAAGCATCTCTGCCTCGTCTTTCTTTTTCCCTAATTTACGGGCCAGATCTATTGCCTCGCCACATGCCTGAATCCCTTCTTCATACTTATTCTGACGGTCAAGCACTCCGGCAAGCATCACTGTCACTTTAAGCTTTCTGTCAGTATCAAGTATGACTGAATCTTCTTCCAGCAAACGTCGCACGCAACGTTCCTTTTCGGGATAGTTCCCTTTTATTTCATAACACATGGCACGCAGCATATCCATTTTGAAAATGGGCATATCGGTGTCAAGCTGTCCTGACTGAGTCCTGTCAAGCAGGTCAAGACAACTGTCAGGGTGCTCGATGTAGAGTTGCCTGATAAGTTGTTCGGTCACCATGTCACGTCGGTTAGCTTCCGCATGGCAAAGGAGATTGCCGCCGAGCATCAGGGAAATGATGAAAAAATAGAAACGATTCATGCGTAAATCAATATTTAAGTCGCAAAATTAGTCTTAAATATTGGAATATCCAATGGATTGACGGCATATCGCGCCTCCGGTCCGTTTTTAGTATTAAGCTGAATATCAGTATGCAGTACATTTTGAGACTGCCGTAGGGAAGATTTGGGACAAGTTTCTGCATCTTATGGGACAATCATTGACAGGTATTATTGCCCGGAATGATATTAAACACTAATTTTACTAAATTAAAATTAACTACCAATCATAAAATGAAAAGAATGTTTAAAACCATATCGGCGATATTCGCCTTGGCATGTGTGACTCTTGCTTCATGCCATAATGATAAGGAGGAGTACGAAATCCTGTATCCTATACAGACTAATCTTGTGGGTACGTGGCATCAGAGCACCTGCCTCATGCTTAATGACAAGGGACATTGGGAAGCCACTGAAGAACCGGGAAATATCATAAGCGGAACATATACTTTCGCCTCCGACGGCAACACCTATGTGGCATGGACCTTTCCTGACGGTTGGCAGAAGATGACATGCGGTAAATGGAAAGCCGAGGAAGAAAAAGGGGGTTACACGGGCATTTACCCCGGATTCGAGCAATTCAATAAAATCTATCATCTGTCCGACTATGAGCTTGAGCTACGCAGCGACGAGGCTCGTGACGACGACGGCACTGTAGTGAAAGGTCAGTTCCGTTATCTCTTACATCGTATCCCCGATGTGTCGTTTTCGGAGAAAGTAGCGGGAAGATGGATGTTTGGCAAGAGCTATGAGAAGAAGGGTGGTGAATGGCAGGAGATCACTTTCGCCGTACCCCGCGAAGCGTGGTGCGATCTGAATCCCGACGGCAGCTGCACTTTTTATGACAAGACCGGCGATAATGAGCGGAAGTCAGAGGGAACGTGGGCGTTCAATGTCAGGACCAAGCAGCGCCGCCTCACTATAGATGGCCAGAATTTCGACCACGCCTTCAACATGCCCGATGCAAACACCATGGAAATATTCTATTCCACAAACACAGACCCAGTCTCCGGCGAGATCCGCACGGGTGAGTTCAAGGATGTCATGACAAGAGCGGCCACTAAGTAAATGAGTTCTGCAAATAAAAAGCAATATTACTAAGTGCGATAGCTGTCCGGTGCGTTTTCCAATGTGAGAAAAAATTAGTAATTTTGCGGTATGACAGCCGTGAGGAATGTCTATCGTGTAGCACGCAGTATATTGTTCGCCGCCATTCTGACAGTGGGGGCCATAGTTGTGTTGCTTTATGTCGCGCTGTCGGTGCCTGAAGTACAGAATATCATCAAGAATGAGGCGGAGAAGCAATTGACACAATTGTTCAAGGCTCCGGTCAGGATAGGTGACGTATCCATAATGCCCTTCAACGAGCTACAACTCAGTGATGTGGAGATCCGCACCCCCGACAATCAGAAGTGCATATCGGTTAAGGACCTCGGTGCCGGAGTAGCCTTCTGGAAATTGTTGATATCGCAGAAAATCGAAATCACTTACGCCGAAATCATCGGTCTTGACGCGGGCATAACACAGGCCGAAGAGGGCGGACCGCTGAACATCCAGTTCATTATAGACGCCTTTAAACCCAGACAGCATAAGAAGGAACCCGCGAAATTCGACCTTGTGTTGCATAATATCGTGATCCGTAAGTCGAATGTGAGGTTCGACCGCCTGTGGCAACCCCTAAAGGGACAGAATGTGCTGGATCCCAATCATCTGAAGGTTAGTAATCTGCGTGCAGACATTTCAATGCCGCGTCTCAGGAATGACGACTATGTGGTAAACCTCAGACGTCTCAGCTTCAGGGAGAAATCCGGTCTCTATGTCGACGGCCTGTCGTTTTTCGCCAGCGTGACGCCTAAAGAGATTGAACTGCGAAATTTCCGGCTCGACCTGTCGGAGGCGAAAGTGCGCGTCAACAATCAGAAACTACAGATCTCCGGATTCAAGAATATAGTGAACGACCTCAAGAAGGCCGACCTTGACATGGCCGTCAAGGTAGACAACCTGATGCCCGAAGAACTCGCATTCCTGTTGCCGGGTCTCGACGGGATCTCAGGCAAATATGACGTAGACATTCATGTCGACGGTTCCTTGGATAGTTTCCGCGTTGAGAGTCTGACGGTAGCGGACAATAACGGCAATGTTGACATAGACTTCCGAGGCAATGTGTCTGGTCTCACCACACCGAAAGAACTGGAACTAATAGCCGATGATCTGGAGGTGGAAGCCGATGGTGAGTATATTGCGCAAATGCTTGATGCCGTAGGCGTAAATGGCGGTGCAGAAGCGGAAATACTATCAAAGGCCGGTCAGATCTTAGTGAAGGGCGACGGCGGAATGTCGCTGGCTAAATCCGGCGGCGTGTTCCAGGGACTGGTGTCCACGGATCAGGGACTGGTTAATCTCGATGTGGCAGGGAACTTGCACGACAAGACGATAAAGGGAAAGTTTCAGCTGGACACAGAAGCCTTCGACCTCGGTTCGCTTATATCAACTCAGCCTGTGGGTCAGATCAAGGCAAGCGCCGAAGGAGAGGTCGATCTGACGCTTGACGACATAAAGCGTAGCAACGGCAACGTAAAGGTCGAGGCACCGTCGGTGTTCGTTAACGGTCAGGAACTGATCGATATATTCGTGACGTTGCAGAAGCAGGGCAAGCAGGCCGACCTGCAGGCGAAGATATCGGGCATGGCTGCTAACGGTGAGCTGAAGGCTATCTGTACGTTTGATGGTCCTGCATCCACATGGGACGTGACAGGCGATAACCTGCGGATGGACTGCAACGCCTTCGGCATCATGCCTAAGCAGGGTGCAGTGTTCCAGATTGCATCATTGGATGTGAAGGCCAGTGGCGATAACGAGGACAACATGACCGGATACGCCCGAATCTCGGACATAAACTACACACCGGCCAATGGTAACACGCTGGCGATGTCATATCTGAACCTCGACATAATCAATGAGGACGAAAACAGACATATAGACCTGAAGAGCGACGTGATAGACGGTATGGTCAAGGGTCAGTTTGCCTTCCAGGACTTACCGGTGCTTGCCACCGACATATTATCAAAGGCGCTGCCGGCGTATATCAAGGCTCCGAGCAAGCAGTCGGCCAATACCAATAGTCTGAGTTACGATTTCACAATCAAGCCGGACGCCAATATATACGATGCACTGAAGCTGAAGGTGCGACCCGGTGTGCCTGCCCGTCTTTGCGGCAATGCCGACAACGGCAGGATGAATGTGAATGTTTCCGCTCCGTATCTGATACAAGGCGACAGCAAGCTGATAAAGAATGTGACTGTCAATGCAGAGTCGACCCTTGCGAACGGACTGGCCGTGAAAGCAGGTGCCGACTATCCAATAAAGACCCAGTATATCCATCTTGATGTCAACGGTCATGCTCTGAATGACCGGGTGACCGGACTGTTGGGATGGAAAGGGGAGACCGGGAAGGAGAAAGGCACCATAGACCTGTGTCTCAGCATAACAGACAACGAACAAGGCAAGAAGGACTTGGACTTTACCATCAATCCCAGCGAGATCGTGATAAATAACGAGGCATGGGAAATGTCTCCAGCCACAATACGGCTCAGCGACAAGCGTATTACCGTGGACAACCTGAGCCTGCACCGAGGAGACCAATATCTCACAATACAAGGGGCGGCATCGGACTCACCTGAAGACGAACTGTTGGCCAATCTTAAGGACATAGATCTGGCATATATCTTCAATACGCTGAATATCAATTACGTGACGTTCGGAGGTCTTGCCACCGGCAGGGCGGTTGCATCAAGGCTGTTCAGCGGCGCTCCGCTGGCCGAGACACAGGGACTCCATGTGAAGAATTTCAGTTATAACGGCGCCGACGTGGGTGACGCCGACCTGCTGGGGTACTGGGACAACGCGAACAAAGCCGTGGCCATCGGCGCCGACATTCAGGGAGCGACAAGAGACGTATATACGAAAGTAGACGGCAAAATATTCGTGACGCAGGATTCGTTGCGCATCAATTTCGACGCCCATAAGATAAACTTAGCCTTGATACAGCCGTTTCTGTCCAACGTGATGGAGAAAGTGGAGGGAGCGGGATCGGCCGACCTTACGCTATATGGCAATTTCAAGCGGATACGTCTGACGGGCAAGGCATTCGCAGACACGGCAGCCATCAAGATTGGATATACCGGCGTTACTTACTATGGATCGGATTCGGTGCTGTTTGACGAGGACAAGATCGTGATTCCCGGATTCAGGATAAAAGACAGGTATGGTAACGGCGGCGTATTGGCAGGTTCAGTGAGACACCAATATTTTCACGATGCCCGGATAGATTTGAACGTCAGGGATATAAAGCGAATGTTATGCTACGACATGACTTACGCGGGGGGGCAGCTCTGGTGGGGCCGTATCTTCGCTTCCGGCTCCGGAAGAATTTCGGGCTATCCGGGTTATACCCTTGTGAGCTTTGACGCCACCACCGAACCCAATTCCACATTCACCTTCTCGATGGAGAAGACTCAGACTGCTGCTGAATATGATTTCCTGACCTTCACGGACAGCCATAAACAGACAGAAATGGAGATGACCGAAGAGGTGCAGTTTGAAACCCAATTCAAGAAACCGGACGGCGAAGAGGAAGAGACCGGCATTTTCGAGATGGATCTGTCGGTGGCTTTGACTCCCTCGCTGAAGATGAACGTGATAATGGATCCGTCTGCCGGTGACAAGATTACGGCCACCGGTTCCGGTGCGATGCGTCTGAACTACAATACATTCAATGACAATGTTGAATTGTTCGGCCGATACTCCATCAACGACGGGAGCTACCGTTTCACTTTCCAGGACATCATAATACGCGATTTCAAGATAAAGGAAGGTAGCAGTATCTCGTTCAACGGCGATGCGATGAAGGGCATTCTCGACCTGACGGCCGGTTACAGGGTTAACACTAATCTGTCTGATCTTGATAAAAGTTTCGCAACAGACCGCGACCTGAACCGCAGTTCCGTACCGGTGGAGGCGTTGCTGAAGGTTACGGGCGAGCTGCAGCATCCGGACTTGGCGTTTGACATAGCGTTGCCGACAGTCACGGGAGATGTGGAGCGTAAGGTACGCAGCATCGTGTCGTCGGAGGAAATGATGCAGCAGCAGGTGCTGTATCTGCTGGCGTTAAACCGGTTCTATACCCCTCAGTTCTCGGGTACCTCGGACGGAGAATTAGTGTCTATGGCATCGTCCACGCTATCGTCCCAGATATCGAACGTGGTGTCGCAGCTTACAGACAAGGTGTCATTGAACCCGTCGTTCAAATCGGGTAGAAACGACTTCTCGGATATGGAAATCGACCTGGCGCTCTCGTCTCAATTGTTTGACAACAGGCTGATAATTAATGGAAATCTCGGATATCGCGACCGCAGCGTATCACAGACAACCTTTATCGGAGACTTTGACCTGGAATATCTGCTCACTAAAGACGGCAAGCTGCGCCTCAAGGCATACAATCATTTCAACGACGCATATTATTACTTGAAATCGGCGTTGACCACGCAGGGTGTAGGAATCATTTTCCGCAAGGATTTTGACGATGCCTTCAAGTTTCTTCGCAAAAAGAAGAAGAATAATGGGCTAAAAACCGATTCCGTGCGTTGAATAATTAGTTAAGAGAGTTGAAAAAGTGGAATAAGTTAAGAGGTATGTGCAGACTTGCTGATGACGGCACTATTATCTTAACTTTATAAACTTTGTAAACTTTATAAACTTAGAAAACGATATGGACATTCCATTCAATATAAATATTGACAATATTGTAAGCTATCTGGGCATCAGGCGACAGAAGAAGATAGGTATAGCCTTAGGCGGCGGAGGCGCCAAAGGATTCTCGCATATCGGCGTGTTGATGGCAATGGAGGAATTCGGGCTTAAACCGCAGATAATATCCGGCGTATCGGCGGGTTCCATTGCCGGAGTGCTTTATGCCTCCGGACTCTCGCCGCTTGACATAAAGGAATGCTTTATGGAATCCGGCAATTTCGGTGATTTCACAGAATGGTCCATCCCGAAAGCCGGAATATTCAAGCTGAACAAATTTGCCAAACTGCTGGATTCGTGGCTCCCGGTCAAGAACATAGAGGAATTGAAAATCCCCACGATTGTTTGCGCCACCAATCTGTCGCGCGGCACCCAGGTAGGATGGCGCAAAGGGGAGATAGTGCCGCGCGTGCTGGCCTCCTGCAGCGTGCCCGTAATATTCAATCCGATAAAGATAGAGGGTGAATATTACGTCGACGGCGGTGTGCTGCATAATCTTCCGGCATGGGCCATCCGCAAGGAATGCGATGTCCTGTTCGGGTCCAACTGTTCGCCGTTGGATCGGAAATACAGATACAGGAATTCAATACTCGACATCGCGGCAAGGGCTTTCTCGCTGTCGATGAAGGCCAACGTGATTCACGACATGGAGATATGCGACTATGTCATAAAGCCTCAGGAAATTGTGGAAACAAAGCTGTTCGACCTCAAGGCCCTGAACCGCAACATCAACATAGGATACGAGGCCACCTGCCGGATACTGAGCGAGATAAGCAGAAGCGGGTCAGTAAAATAGGATGCCTGAACGACTTGACAACCGAACAAAATCCATCTACAATAAACAACAACGAACAACCGAGCATAGAAACAGAACGATGAAAGAGAAGCCAATAGTTTACCAGATGTTTCCGCGCATCATGACCAACATGAAGTCGGAATGCGTGGCCGACGGCAGCTACGAGCAGAATGGAAGCGGCAAATTCAATGGACTTACCGATAAGACATTGAAGTCGATCAAGAATCTCGGAGTCACCCATGTATGGTATACAGGAGTGATCGAAATGGCCACAAAGACAGCGTTTCCGGGCATTCCCGCCGACAACCCCAACGTGGTGAAGGGACAGGCCGGGTCGCCCTACGCGATAAAGGATTATTACGATGTGTCGCCGGCCCTGGCCGAGGATGTGGACAAGCGTATGGATGAATTCCAGGCATTGGTGGACCGCACGCACGACGCAGGACTGAAGGTGCTGCTGGACTTCGTGCCCAACCACACCGCGCGTGTATATCATTCGGACGTAGCCCCCGACGGTATCGATGACTTCGGGGCCCACGACAACATAGGCATGTTCTTCACGCCCGGCAATAATTATTATTATATCACCAACCAGCAGTTCGCCCCCGACTTCGATTTGGGTGCCGAGGGGGATACCCCTTACGTGGAGTTTCCCGCCAAAGCCACAGGCAACGACTGCTTTACGGCATTCTGCGGAAAAACCGACTGGTACGAGACAGTGAAACTGAACTATGGCGTCGATCCCTGGCAGCACAAGGGTTACTACGATCCGATCCCCGATACATGGCTGCGAATGTTGCATATACTGCGATTCTGGGCATCGAAAGGGATAGACGGGTTCCGCTGCGACATGGTGTTCATGGTGCCGGTGGAGTTCTGGCACTGGGCCATACCTCAGGTCAAGGCCGATTATCCGGGACTGATCTTCATCGGCGAGATATATGATGTGAGTCTATATCACACCTTCCTTGATTATTGCGGATTCGATTATCTGTATGACAAGGTGAATCTATACGACACGCTTGTGGGTATAGAGCGCAACAACGTGTCGGCGGCCCAGCTCACCGGGTGCTGGCAGACCGTAAACGGCATCGGCGACCGTATGCTCAACTTCCTGGAGAACCACGATGAGGTGCGTTTCGCCAGCCCGGCCTTTGCCGGCGACCCCATGAAGGTAGTGCCGCACTTAGTGGTGAGCGCCATGATGAACAAAGGTCCGTTCATGATATATTACGGTCAGGAACTCGGCGAGGCGGCCCGCGACAACGAGGGTTTCGCCGGCGACAACGACCGCACCACCATATTCGACTACTGGAGCCTTGACACGTTGCGCCGTTGGTACAACAACGGCGTGTGCAACACAGCGCACCTGACCGCGCACGAGAAATGGCTGCGCAATCTGTACAAACGTGTACTTACGCTGTGCAACAAGAGCGACGCCGTGCGCGAGGGTGCATTCTTCGATCTGATGTACGTCAATCTGCAGCAGCCCGACTTCGATCCTCACCGCCTGTTCGCGTTCGTGCGTTACACCGACACCGAGGTGCTGCTGTTCGTGGCTAACTTCGCAGATCAGCCCAAGACGCTGCGTCTCAACGTGCCCGACCTGTGCTACGACATGGCTGGAATAGCCGAGGGAGACTATAAGGTGGAGGACCTGCTGTGGAAGCAGCCGCACGTATTCACCATGCAACGCGGACTGCAGGCGGTGCTGGAGGTCGGACCCCACGACGCGCTGATATTGCCGCTAAAAAAGGTGAGGCTGACAAAGAACGCAAAATAAAATTAATGTTAATATAACATTTCATTTGCATTAATAAGGGATTATCTTTAACTTTGTGGAACAAAAACCGGCGTCTGACACAATGAAGACGCAAGGAACAAAATAACATCATACCCATGAGCAATTCTCTACCGCCGATCAAGGTATTTGCAGGGTCATCGTCCAAGTATCTTGGCGAGAGCATCTGTAAGGAACTCGGCATTGAATTAGGCAAAATGAACAGAGAGCGTTTTGCCGACGGTGAATTTGAAGTGTCGTTCGAGGAGTCGATACGAGGCAGTGAAGTCTATCTTGTACAGTCCACGTTTCCGACGGCAGACAATCTGATGGAGCTTCTGCTGATGATAGACGCGGCCAAGCGTGCGTCGGCAGCATCGATCATCGCTGTTGTGCCCTACTTTGGTTGGGCGCGCCAGGACCGCAAGGACAAGCCAAGAGTGTCCATCGCAGCAAAACTGGTGGCCGACCTACTCAGCGTGGCCGGCATTGACCGTCTAATCACCATGGACCTCCATGCCGATCAGATCCAGGGATTCTTCAACGTCCCCGTCGATCACCTCTATGCAAGCTCTATCTTCATCCCATATATCGAGAGCCTGCACCTGAAGGATATGGTTATAGCATCGCCTGACGTAGGCGGCGCAAAGCGTGCCAACTCGTATGCCAAGTATTTCGACGTGCCCTTGGTGCTGTGCCACAAGACACGAGCCAAGGCCAATGTGGTGGAGAAGATGACAGTAATCGGGGATGTAGAGGGCAAGAACGTGGTTCTGATAGACGATATCGTAGACACCGCCGGCACCATTACCAAGGCTTCCGATCTGTTGCTGGCCTACGGCGCCAAGTCCGTACGCGCCCTCTGCAGCCACGGCGTGATGTCCGACCCAGCTACCGAGCGTGTGCTGAACTGCGGTATCGAGGAGCTGGTATTGACCGATTCGATCCCATATATCAAGGAGAACCCAAAGGCAACCATTCTGCCTGTGGCCAAGCTGTTTGCCGACACAATCCGTCGCATACACAACAACCAGTCGATCTCCAGCCAGTACTTATTCAAATAACAAAGTCATAAACCGACAACTTTAACAATCACAATATTATGAGCAAACCGTATGTAGTAGGTATAGACATAGGCGGCACCAACACGGTGTTCGGCATTGTCGATGCCCGTGGCCAGGTAGTGGCCAGTGATTCAATCAAGACCCAGAAGCACACCAATTTCGACGATTATGTAGCGGAGCTGCACGAAGGACTGAGCCGCCTGATCAAGGTAAACGAACTGGAGGATCAGATTCAGGGAATCGGCATCGGTGCGCCTAACGGCAACTATTACACCGGTGAGATCCAGAATCCGCCGAATCTGCCCTGGGGTCCTGAAATTCCGCTGGCCAAGAACGTGAGCAAGGCATTCAACGGCATACCCGTGGCCGTCACCAACGACGCCAACGCGGCCGCACTTGGCGAGATGACATACGGCGCAGCCCGTGGTATGAAGGACTTCATCATGATCACCCTCGGCACAGGTGTCGGATCGGGTATCGTGATCAACGGTCAGTTGGTTTATGGTTCCGACGGTTTTGCCGGCGAGCTCGGTCATGTGATCGTGAAACGTAACAACGGCCGTGTATGCGGATGCGGACGTACCGGATGTCTCGAGGCCTATTGCTCGGCTACGGGCGTGGCGCGTACGGCACGCGAATTCATAGAGGTACGTCAGGAACCCTCGCTGCTTCGTAACCTCGACATCGACGCCATCACGTCCAAGGATGTGTACGACGCTGCGATAGCAGGCGACAAGCTGGCTAAGGAGATATTCACGTATACCGGAACCATATTAGGCGAAGCCATGGCCGACATGGTTGCCTTCTCCAGCCCGCAGGCCATTATTCTGTTCGGAGGTCTGGCCAAGAGCGGCGAGTTGTTGATGAACCCTCTGCGCGAAGCCTTTAACAAAAATGTGCTGAACATTTTCAAGGGACATACCAAGCTCCTGATTTCCGAGCTGAAGGACAGCGCCCTGAAAATTGCCAGCGGTCTTCTGGATGCCGTAAGCATCGGCACACCCGTGCTGGTATATATGAACAAAAGCGTAGA
>OIGD01000130.1_pt1 | contig 98415 bp, 88 predicted proteins | sample 1582211 | NCBI WGS metagenome assembly OIGD01 (sample SAMN04414078, study PRJEB24778) | human gut metagenome | material: faecal | host: Homo sapiens
TGCGTTATGGCGGAGACTTTGATGATAAGCCTTCTGATTATGAGTTTTCAGGAAATGGAATTGTATTTGCAGACCGTAAGGAAAAACCAGCTATGCAGGAAGTGAGGTATTACTATGGCTTATACAGATAAGAATAAATTGAGAGTTGTATATGGAGATTATACACTTGGTGTACATGGAGATGGGTTTGACTATATATTCTCTTATTCACAGGGCGGTTTGGAGTCTATAGTAAAAAACGGTTATGAATGGCTGTATCGTTGTCCAAAGCCTACTTTTTGGAGAGCATTAACAGATAATGACAGAGGCAGCAGGTTTCACATTAAAAGTGGAAGCTGGCTCGCATCGGATATGTTCATTGACTGTAAAAAAACGGAAGTTATTATGGACGGTGAACTGCAAAAGCAGTATGCTCCGGACAATAACAGCTATGGCGGTGATGTGGCTGCCGGGGAAATAATTGTGAAATATACCTATGAGACTGTCGGCAATCCAGTAACAACAGTCATTGTATCTTATACAATTGATGTAATTGGAAATATCAAGGTGGATGTGGATTACACAGGAGTAAAGGGACTGCCGGAACTTCCGGTATTCGGAATGAGGTTTATTATGCCGACACTTGCAGATAAATATATGTACAAGGGATTATCGGGGGAAACCTATCCGGACAGAAAGGCAGGGGCAGAAAAAGGAGTTTATGAGGTATCAGATTTGAGACTGACACCATATCTGGTTCCACAGGAATGTGGTATGAGAATGGATACAGAGTGGCTGGAGATTACAAGACATACAAGTCTTGATAATAGCAGAACGGATAGTTCACCACAGACATTAAGAATAGAAGAAAACGACAAGGCATTTGCTTTTTCATGCCTACCTTATACAGCATCAGAGATTGAAAACGCAACACACCATGAGGAACTGCCACCAGCAAGAAGAACAGTCCTTTGTGTCTATGGTGCAGTAAGAGGAGTCGGTGGAATTGATAGCTGGGGAAGTGATGTGGAAGATGATTATCGGATTAGTGCAGAAAAAGACATTCACTATTCCTTCATTATCCGCTAAGTTTGTTTGAGGAGTTGCTTGCAAGTGTTATTGGTATATGAGAACAGAACTGATGGAATAGTGGTAGAGTGGAAGAAAACAGTGCATTTTCCACCACATTTACATGAAGCAATAGAGGTAGTGTATGTAACGGATGGGGATATTGAACTTGGAGTTGGACAAGAATTGTATCACATGGATGAGGGTGATTTTGCAATCGTGTTTCCAAACGTAATACATCATTATCAAGTATTTGGGAAAAAAGAAAACAAGGTAATATACCTGTATCTTGATCCGACACTGTTTCCTTCCTATTATAAAGAGTTGCAGATATACAGCCCGAAGAACCCGGTTGTAAAAAAAGAGCAAGTGCATCCTGATGTAGTAAATGCTATAAAATATCTGGCAGAAATAACAGATGGGAATCCAATGCTGATACAGGCATATGTACAGATGATTCTTGCCCATGTTTTCGCAGAAATGCCAATGGTTGATAAAAGCACAGTAGGGAGTGATGACCTGATTTATAATGCGGTAGAATATGTAGCTAAAAATTTTAGAGAGAAAATCAGTCTTGAAAAAATGGCATACGATTTGTGTGTAAGCAAATATGTGTTATCAAGAATGTTTGCAAAAACCTTTCACTGTAATTTTAGTAAATATGTGAATGGAGTCCGGTTAAATTATGCGGTTGCGGCACTGGAAAACACAATGGATTCCATTACAAATATATGTCTTGATTGTGGTTTTGAAAGTCAAAGAACTTTTAACCGTGTTTTTAAGGATAGATACAAGATTACACCAAGAGAGTACAGAAAAAGGATGGAACACAATAATAGAAAAGACAGCTTGGAGGTACGCAGATGATTAAATATGTTACAATGACGATTGGAAAACAAAAAAACATAGCTTTGATAGCCCATGACGGGAAAAAACAGGATATGTTGAAATGGTGTATGGATAATAAAGAAATTTTACAGCAACATAATCTGTCAGGAACCGGAACAACTGCGAGAATGATAGCAGATCATGTAGGATTAAAGATAAAAGGATATAACAGTGGCCCATTAGGTGGAGATCAGCAGATAGGGGCAAAAATTGTAGAGGGAAATATCGACATGGTTATTTTCTTCTCCGATCCACTGGCAGCACAGCCACATGATCCGGATGTCAAGGCACTTCTTAGAATTGCACAGGTGTATGATATACCGATTGCAAATAATATTGCAACAGCGGATTTTATGATTCATTCCACGCTTATGAATGAACAGTATTCACATCAGATTGAAAATTTTAAAAATACTGTGGATGTCAGAGCAAAAGAAATGCAGTGATGGATATGATAAATAGCCAAAAAAACGTCCGCTAATAGAATTTACAACAGAATATAAAGCAGATAAAGACGAATGGGATCAGATGTGCCATGGTATATGAGGCACAGAGAAAAGTTATTTTGGAGTTGGCCGGAAAGATTTGAAAGCTGTATATGCGTGCGGATTTCTGAATAAAAGCTTATAAAAGATGATACTGCTTTGGCGGTATCATCTTTTTGGCTGTGAATGGGATTATGTTTATGTGAACAATGAAGTTACATATTTTATCTGTGATTGAGAATAATAAGCAATAATGTCCGGATTGTATATATTGTTTTCAAAGACATCAGACTTTGATATTGTGGGTGTGAATGATTGTGATTGAAATGAATGTAATACATGGATGAAAATGACAAAAAAGACAAGCTATACATCTTAAAACGTGCATAAAACGTCAAAATGCACAAAAAAAGATTGCATTTTTGTGAATTAGTACGATTGAATTTGATTGAATGTGATTGTAAAATAAAGTCATCAAAAACGGAGAGAGGAGGAAGACAGATGATATACACTGTGACCTTCAATCCTTCACTTGACTATATAGTGGGGGTGGACGATTTTAAGCTTGGTGTGACGAACCGTACCACATACGAACAGATGCTTGCAGGCGGCAAGGGAATCAATGTCTCGTATGTGCTCAAGAATCTTGGCTTTGAGAGCACGGCGCTTGGATTTCTGGCAGGCTTTGTCGGAGAAGAATTGAGAAAGAGACTTACAGAGGACGGAATCAGGGCAGATTTTCTTGAACTTGAGGATGGAATATCGCGAATCAATGTCAAGCTAAAGAGCATTGACGGCACCGAGATTAATGGCATGGGACCGGATATAGCGCCTGACAAGGTAAAGGCACTCAGGGACAAGATTAATGAACTGAAGGCAGGAGACATTCTTATACTTGCCGGAAGTATTCCGCAGACGATGCCTGATACCATCTACATGGATATTATGGCGGATTTACAGGGTAAGGGTGTTGATATAGTGGTCGACGCGACCAGGGATCTGCTCATGAATGTTCTTTCATATAAGCCGTTCCTTATCAAGCCTAACAATCACGAGCTTGGCGAGATATTCGGAGTGGAGCTTAAAAAGAGAGAAGCTGTGGTTCCTTACGCAAGGAAGCTTCAGGAGAAGGGAGCACGCAATGTTCTTGTATCAATGGCAGGTGAGGGAGCCGTGCTTATAGACGAGAACGGTGAGGAATACATGAGCGAGGCTCCGAAGGGCAAGGTTGTAAATGCCGTGGGCGCCGGAGATTCGATGGTTGCAGGCTTCGTTGCAGGCTATCTTGAGAGGAAGGATTATGGGTACGCATTCCACAAGGGGCTTGCGGCGGGAAGCGCCAGTGCATTTTCAGAACAGCTTGCGACCAAGGAAGAGGTGGAGGCACTTCTTAGGAATATAGAAGGCAGATAGGCTGACTGATTACAGGCGTCAGGAATAAAAGCATTTGACGGATAAGCTGCTGAAGCAGTGAAGGTTATATAAAAGTATTAAAAGGTGAATGAAACAATAAGGCTATAACTATACATCATGCAGCGAAGGCATGGTGGGAAACGGAGGAGTTATGAGGATTACGGATTTACTTGATGCGCGAAGCGTGATGCTTGGTGCAGCACCCTCGGACAAGAAGCAGACGCTTGAGCAGGCAGTCGCACTCATGGTTAAGAGCGGAAAGATTGCCGATGAGGAAGCCTACAAGAAGCAGGTTTTTGCCAGAGAAGAGGAGTCTACAACAGGAATAGGCGAAGGAATAGCCATTCCTCACGGAAAATGCGATGCGGTGACCAAGCCGGGACTTGCGGCGATGGTCATTCCGGGAGGAGTTGATTTTGAATCGCTTGATGATGAGCCGGTAACACTTCTTTTTCTTATAGCAGCGCCGAATACCAAGGATAATGTACATCTTGATGTGCTCAGCAAGCTGTCGGTCATGCTTATGGATGAGGAGTTTACGGCGAGGCTGCGCGCAGCTAAGAGCGTTGACGAGTTTATGCGGATAATCGATGATGCGGATTCGGAGAAGGCAGGCATTGATGAGAGGCTTAGGATTGATGAAGGAAACGCAAGCAGAATCCTTGCAGTAACCTCCTGCCCGACCGGTATCGCACATACCTACATGGCGGCGGAGGGACTTGAGAAGGCTGCGGCTAAGGCAGGCTGCACAATCAAGATTGAGACAAGAGGCTCAGGCGGTGCGAAGAATGTTCTCACGGAGCAGGAGATAGCGGACGCGGATTGTATTATCGTGGCGGCGGATGCGAAGGTTCCTATGGAGAGATTTGACGGAAAGCATGTTATACAGTGTCAGGTTTCGGACGGTATCAGCAAGGCTGATGAGCTCATTGAGAGGGCGCTTAAGCAGGATGCACCGGTATTCAAGGCGGGAACCCATTCGGAGGAGACAGTGCAGAGTAAGGGAAAGAAGGACAGCTTCGCCCACAGAATATATATGCAGCTTATGAACGGCGTGTCACATATGCTTCCGTTCGTTGTCGGCGGCGGTATCCTTATAGCAATAGCTTTTCTGATAGATGGACAGTGTGTTGACATCAATCTCTTGTCAGCGGCAGAGCGACAGAACTTCGGTACTATTACACCCGCAGCGGCATTTTTTAAGGGAATAGGCGGCGTGGCCTTCGGTCTTATGCTTCCGGTTCTGGCGGGCTTCATAGCGGAGGCGATAGCGGACAGACCGGGACTTGCGCTGGGCTTCGTTGGCGGTATGATTGCGGCAGGCGGAAAATCGGGATTTCTTGGAGCGCTTGCAGCAGGCTTCATTGCAGGCTATGTGATTCTGCTTTTGAAAAAGGTATGCGATAAGCTTCCGGAGAGTCTTGAGAAGCTTGCACCTGTGCTTTTTTACCCGGTATTCGGTATACTGATTATGGGTGCCGGCATGAACTTTGTGGTTGAGCCTGTTATGGGTGCAATCAACACGGCACTTAATTCGGGTCTTGCGAGCATGAATGGAACCAGCAGGATTTTACTTGGCTTCATATTAGGAGCAATGATGTCGGTTGACATGGGTGGTCCCTTCAATAAGGCGGCATATGTGTTCGGAACAGCTTCAATTGTTGCCGGCAACTATGATATAATGGCAGCGGTTATGATAGGCGGTATGGTTCCTCCATGTGCCATCGCACTTGCAACAATTATTTTCAAGGACAAGTTCACAAAGGAGGAGAGACAGTCGGGGCCTGTCAACTTCATTATGGGACTTGCGTTCATTACGGAGGGAGCTATTCCGTATGCAGCCTCCGACCCACTGCATGTACTGCCTGCCTGTATAATAGGTGCGGGAATATCGGGTGCGTTGTCAGAGCTGTTCAATTGTACACTCATGGCTCCGCACGGCGGAATCTTCGTATTCCCTGTTGTAGGCAATGCACTCATGTACCTTGTTGCACTCGCAATCGGAACAGCAGTGTCAACGGTATTGCTCGGACTTTTCAAGAAAAAGGCAGCATAACCTAAATATAATTAGAAATTATTAAAAAAAATTACATTATAAATTATGATTTTGCCAGCGGATAATTGCAGGATATAGCAGCCTGCAATGCCGTGGCAGCACCGGAAGGAGAAAAAAATATGAAGACATTTTCTTACACAATCAAGGACGCACAGGGAATCCACGCAAGACCGGCAGGGGAGCTTGTAAAGGCGGCAAAGGGCTTTTCGAGTGAGATTAAGATAAAAAAGGGCGGCATGAGTGTTGACGCAAAGAAGATTTTCGGCATCATGGGACTTGGAGCAAAACAGGGCGATACAGTAGAGTTTGGCATAAGCGGTGAGGATGAGGATATTGCCTGTGCAGCTATCGCAGCTTTTATGGAGTCTAATCTGTAAAATTATTTACTGCTTATTAGCGGCATATTGCAGGCGGTGTCCGTGATATGCAAAAGGAGAAAACGGAGGGCTGTAGTGTGGAAAATAAGCTTGACAGCATACTTTTCACACCTGCAATTTGTTTCTGAGCGAAAACAAATTGCTTTGATGGCAGATGGGAAACCGCCTGTGCGGATTTCTCATCGCCTTCTCGCAACAAATCGCTCGGAAATGAGGATTAGTATGCAGGTTTATCATGGTAAAAGTGTTTTCGGCGGGATAGCCATAGGAAAAATCAGTGTTTTTTCAAAAAAAGAGCATAAAATTGTCCGGGTTAAGATAAATGATACAGATGTGGAGCTTGCACGTTTTGAGGAGGCGAGGCAGACGGCGCTCACACAGCTTGCAGCCCTTTACGATAAGGCCTGCAAGGAGGTAGGTGAAGCGAATGCGGCTATATTTGAGGTTCACCAGATGATGCTTGAGGATGATGATTTCACGGATTCGGTTAATAACATCATTATAACGCAGCAGGTAAATGCAGAGTATGCTGTCGGGGTCACGGCGGATAATTTTGCCAACATGTTTTCCGCAATGGATGATGAATATATGCGCGGAAGAGCTGCTGATGTAAAGGATATATCAGAGCGTCTTATATCTATCCTTAAAGGCGGAAGGCAGGGGCAGGTTAATGTCGATGAACCGGTGATAATCCTTGCAGATGACCTCGCACCTTCTGAGACAGTCCAGATGGATAAGGACAAGATTCTTTCATTTGTGACGGTTCACGGCTCGGTGAATTCACATACAGCTATACTTGCGAGAACCATGGGCATTCCGGCACTTGTTGATACAGGACTTACTCTTACGGAGAATCTGGATGGAACGGAAGCCATAGTGGATGGCTTTGACGGAGCTATATATATTGAGCCGGATAGGGAGACCTATGACAGGCTTTCAAAGCGTAAGAGGGAGGAGGATGAGAAGAAGGAGCTGCTTCTCACGCTTAAGGGAAAAGAGGATGTGACACTGGACGGACAGCATGTTATGTTGTATGCTAACATAGGCAGTACCGGTGACCTTGCTATGGTTCTAAAGAATGATGCGAGCGGAATAGGACTTTTCAGAAGTGAATTCATATACCTTGGAAGGGATGATTTTCCGACGGAAAATGAGCAGTTCCAGATTTATAAGTCGGTGGCAGAGACTATGGCGGGTAAGCGCGTCATCATAAGAACTCTTGATATCGGTGCCGATAAGAAGGTTGACTACTTTAATCTCGGTGAGGAGGAAAATCCGGCACTTGGCTACAGAGCAATAAGAATATGCCTTTCACAGCCTGAGATTTTTAAAACACAGCTCCGAGCGATTCTGCGTGCAGGTGTATATGGAAATATTGCAATAATGTACCCTATGATTACCTCTGTAAAGGAAGTGAGACGAATTAAGGATATCATGCGGGAGGTTAAGGCAGAGTTTAAGGAGCAGGGAATAGCCTATGCTGATGTGCTTGAGGGCATTATGATTGAGACTCCGGCTGCGGTCATGGTCAGCGACGAGCTGGCAAAGGAGGTTGATTTTTTCAGTATCGGAACAAATGACCTCACGCAGTATACCCTCGCTATCGACAGGCAGAATCCAAAGCTTGACGATTTCTACGACCCGCATCACCCGGCAGTATTAAAGATGATACAGATGACTGTAGAGAATGCACATAAGGCAGGAATATGGGCAGGAATCTGCGGAGAGCTGGGAGCGGACACAACACTTACTGAGGAATTTATAAGGATGGGTGTTGATGAGCTTTCGGTTTCACCGGGAAGAGTACTGCCTATCAGAAAAATTATAAGAGAGACATCGCTAAAGAAATAGTTCCTTAGCTTACAGTGAATCCACGATGCGAACGCAGAATAAGCAATCCCCAGCTTCAAGTGTGTAGAGCACTAAGCGGTGGGTAAGGGGGCTGCGAACTGCGTTCATGAGCAGGTGGCAAAAGCGGATTGCGAATGTCCGCTTTACGGCAGTAATGGACAGCAAAAAACGGATTTGCGGATTTCGCAGAGGTACATGTCCGGCGGTTGGAGGTAAAATAAATGTTGACAGAACGACGTCAGGAAGAGATTGTAAGATTGGTATATGAGAGGGAGAGCATAACGGTTGCGGAGCTCAAGGAAATCCTTAATACTTCTGAGTCAACAATCAGACGTGACATAATTACGCTTGACAAGGAGGGAAGGCTTACCAAGGTGTTCGGGGGAGCGATAGCACTTCACCCTGCACAGATTGTAAATAAAGAACTCTCCATGGTGCAGAAGCAGGAGCTGCAGACCACGGAGAAGCAGGCGATTGCGCGCTATGCCGCCTCACTCATCGAGCCAGATGACTGTGTGTATCTCGATGCAGGAACCACAACGGGCTGGATGATTGAGTATATCAGGCAGGAGAAGGCAACCTATATAACTAACGCACTTTCCCATGCTAAAAGACTTGCGGATAAGGGCTTCAGTGTCATTCTGATTGGTGGGGAGCCTAAAAGCTCAACCGATGCCATAGTAGGCGGCGAGGCTGTTCTGAATCTTCAGAAATATCATTTCAGTAAAGGCTTTTTCGGCGTTAACGGTGTTGACAGGCTGAGCGGCTTTACCACACCGGACGTAAAAGAAGCCGTGGTAAAGCAGGCCGCCGTAAAGAATACCCAGCCTGCACACAGATACTTTCTGACAACCTCTTCTAAGTTCGGCGAGGTCTACGCCGTAACCTTTGCAGGCTTCGAGGGCGGCACGATACTCACGGAGGACAATGTGAGTGAGGTGCTTCCTAAGAGCATTGAAATCATAAATGTTACACAGCAATAAATCTGGGACAGGGGTCAGACCCCTGTCCCAGAAAATAATATGCACCACGGAACTATTCATGCGCCACATAGAAACGGCGTCTGATGGGTTTCGTGGTGTTTTTTATAAGTTCCGCCACCGTTGCAAAATCAGCCCTCCGTGGCTGTTTGCAACTAAGACAGCCTCCATGCTGACTGTGTCTGGATAGTAAACAAAGTCCTAAGAACAACTAAGCTTCTCACAAAAGTCGCGATATGCATAAATATGACAAGTTATGCACAACTGAATTTGCAGAGCATGTTTTGACACCCTAATCATAGAATATAAAATTATTTGAAAAACATATTGCAAACATGTGTTCGATGATATATAATATTAAATACAGAGTGACTGTGTAAAATCAATTTGAGGAAGGATGGGGAAGTGTATGACGAAGGAAGAATTATTTGCACCTATAAGGGAGTGTTATGGTGAACTGCGTGAGGCATTAAAGGGGAGCGATTTGGACAGGATAAGACAGCTTACATTGGAGGTTCATGCGATGGTTCATCCGGCGGAGATTTCCGGCAGGAAGGAAAAGACTATTGCGGATTATGTTCTGGAATATATGATGGATGGCAACAGGGATACGCTGGTTCCGCGTGAGGATTATGATGTCGATTTGCACTATGCAGGTACAAGAACTGTGCCGATGTGCTGGCAGTTCTGGCATACATACAGAATAGAGGATTTGGTGAGCAATATTCTGATGGTCAACCGGAATCAGATTTTTAACTCCGAATGGCAGAGGAAGATTGGTTCACCGATTACCGATACAGGGAATGCGCTGGAGTTTGATGAGGCTGTGGCTTTCGGAAAGGCTCTGAATGTGGATGCACTTTATGAGTATATGATTACTGTAGGGAAGAATACACGGAAGATATTGGCAGGGTTAACCTTGGAACAGATTAATTCGATGGTTCCGGCTGAGTGGGTTATGCGGATACTTGAGGAGGGCGGCGTGACAACGGATTTCCGTTCAGTGTGGCTTCTGGTCTACTGGGGAAGACTTACAAGGGGAGGCATGATTTTAACACCGATGACGGATCATCATATGATGCATTTGCCGCCGTGTATAAATAATCTTCCTATTTTAGACTGATGGATTTATTGTTGATGCTATCGAATATTTTGCGTGGCCGGGTGAAAAAGAAGAGAAGAGACGTGTATTTTGTCTCAGCAGGAAATAGCTTGCAAAGACATAGCTCTACGGAGCGTGGAATCCGCATAAATTCACCATTTTCTACGCTTTGTGGGTGTGATGTTTAAGGAATTTGAATGATAATTGACTCAGGAAGGAGGTAAACCGATGGATCAGATTATGATTGGAAAGTTCATTGCGAGTGAAAGAAAGAGAAAAGCTTATACGCAGAAGCAGCTTTCCGAAAAGCTTGGAATCAGTGATAAGACGATTTCAAAATGGGAGCGCGGAAACGGGTTTCCCGAGGTGTCATTGCTTTTACCGTTATGCAAGGAGCTTGATATTACGGTAAATGAGCTTTTGTCCGGGGAGAGAGTTTCTGAGGAAGATTATCGAAAGAAAGCGGAGGAAAATATGGTGAATTTAATGAGAGAGGCTCAGGAGAGCAAAAAGAAAATAATTATGTCGGCTATGGTTGCGCTGCTGGTGCTTGTGGCTGCGGTACCGTTGTTTGTCATTTCAGGAGCTATTGAGATGGACAATTGGATAAGGATTGTACTTATTGTCATAGGAACTGTGGTGGTTGTTTTTGGAATAGCGATTGCATGTGTGCTTGACAGGGATGCCGGTGCTTATGAATGTCCGGAATGTAATACAAGATTTGTGCCGGAGCTGAAGGACTATATTATGGGAGCACACACAATCACGAAGCGTAAGCTCACATGTCCTCATTGTGGGGCACATAGATATTGTAGGAAAGTATTGACAAGATGATGTGACGGGAGCGTTCCGGGACAAGGAAGTGTCCTTGTCCCATATATTGTGCGGGTGAAGGGAGATACACAGTTTATATGCTTGAGTACATAAGAAATGAATTGCTTGGATTGTCGGATAAGGGAAATTATGCCGCTTTCACATCAGCGCTTATACCGGGCTGTGATAATGTTATAGGCGTGCGGCAGCCTGTGTTAAAGAAATATGCGCGGCAGCTTGTCAAGGATAATGAAGATTTCAGGGCATTGCTCACTGAACCGGACATTTATCACGAGGAGACACTTTTGCGCGGCTATGTGATTGGATATGGCACGGCAAAGGAAAAGAATTTTGACAGGGCATTGAAGGATTTAAAAGACTATGTTCCGCTTGTCAATAACTGGGCCGTGAATGATGGATTCTGTATAGAATTTAGGGTGATTGACAGCTTCAGGGACGAATTTCTGCCGTATATCAGGGAGTGTGTGTTGTCGGGTGATGAGTACAGGGCAAGGGTAGGGCTTATCATGCTGTTAGACCACTATCTCAAGGTTGATGAAGCTGGCAGCCGCAAGCCCAGAATGAGGAAGGTAACTTCTGCCGATATAAATATCGGAGATGAAAAGTTTATCAGAGACATACAGTATCAAGATAATAGGAAAAATATTCCTGTGAATACGGGAAATGATTATTGGATTCGCAATCAGTTAATCACGGGAAAATATTTAGATGAGATATTATCACTTGTTAACAGGGATTTTTCCGCCAACGGATATTATACCCAGATGGCGGCAGGATGGCTGCTTGCTGAGTGCTTTGTGACATTTCCGCAAAGAATATGGGAATTTCTTACGGACAAAGAAAATCTTAGACTTGATGCTGTATCATATAAAAAAGCGATTAATAAGATATGTGAGTCATTGACACCGGACAAGGAGGTCAAGGAGATGATGAGGAAGATATAAAATTATAGTAGCTGTTCAGAACCAACCTCGAAAATGCTATGCATTTCCTCGGTGTGGCGTATCCGCCAAATAGATTTTCATATAAAAGCGTTCATTTGTGCAAGCACAACTCACGCTTTTATATAAAAATCTGCTTGGCTCTGAACAGTTACAAATTATATATGAAAATCGGATTGTTTATTGGCTGCAGCAGCTTAGGCGGTGTCTGCACCACATGGAGGTTTAGAGATGGAGCTTGATATAGTTGGTCTTGTTGGTGCCTGTTCATACGCACTTGACTGTATAGAGGCAGAGCTTGTGCATGTCACTAACAGACATGGCAAGAGAGTTGCCTACATCAGCGTATGTATGGCAGAAAGGTTGGGAATAGAAGGAAGTGCATTGCAGGATTTGGCAATCTGTGCAATGCTTCATGATAATGCATTGACGCAGTATATCTCTGAGGAAATACAGGAAAATAACATTTCCAACATATCTCTTGGCGGCAGCACGCAGGGAGATAAAAATACAGTCGTTGAAGGCGGAGGTATGTTCAATGAAAGTGAAGCTATAATAAGTGAAAATGGGATGGCATACAGTCCTGAGATAATAAAAAGTATAGTCGGCTCCATACATAAAAAGATAGGGCTGCATTGTACATATGGTGAACAGAATATAAAAAAGCTTCCTTTTTATACAGATGTTTCAGGAGCTGTTTTATATCATCACGAAAATGCCGACGGTACAGGAACATTCGGAAAAAGGTGGGATGAGATTCCGCTCTTTGCGCGAATAATTCATCTGTGTGATATGGTTGATGTCATGGGTAATTCCTGTGATTTCAGCGGTGAGAGCTGGATAAGGGCAAAGGAATATGTGTGCAGGAACAGAAATATTCTGTTTGACAGCGAGTGTGCCGATGCTTTCCTTGAGGTATTTTCAGAAGAAAATTTTGTGAGCATGTCGCAGGACAGGTTTGAGGATGAGTTATGGAAAAAGATACCAAGGGACAAGAGAGACTGTGATTTTGAGACCTGTAAGGGGATCGCAGATTTTTTTGCCGGGATTGTCGATTATAAGTCGGAGTTTACGGGAAAGCATTCGCTCGGTGTGGCCAAGAAGGCGGCAGAGCTGGCAGAATACATGGGATATTCACAGGCTGATATTGAAAAATTCTATATGGCAGGTGCTCTTCATGACATTGGAAAGATGGCTATAGGCAATGAGATTTTGGAGAAACCGGGACGACTTACGGATGAGGAATTTTCAAGGATGAAAAATCATGCCGGATATACATATATGATACTTTCTGAGGTCAAGGATTTTGATGAGGTGCGCGACTGGGCGGCACTTCACCATGAGAAGCTTGACGGAACAGGTTATCCCTTCGGGAAAAAGGCTGAAGAGCTGAATGAACCGGAGAGGCTTATGGCATGTGTTGACATTTATCAGGCGCTCACAGAGGCAAGGCCATATAAGCTGGGGATGTCTCATGATAAGGCATGCAGCATACTTGAAGATATGGTACAGAAAGGCTGGATTGATGCGGCTGTTACCGACAAGCTAAGAAGCTGCTTTGAGGTTGGCGGAAGGGATATGGTGTGAAGAAGTATGAATAATATACAGAATAAAGACGAGGGTCTTATTGGAAATGAAAAAATAGAGGAGGCGGTTTTGGCACTTCAGAATGAACCTTCAGGCGAAAGGCTTGCACATGCGCTGACGGTTATCCGCAGACGTATGAAGGAGGGGGGACAGCTCATTGTCGCAGTTGAACCGTCACTTGAGAACACGCAGATGAGACTTCAGACAGTTAAGACTGAGGACGGAGGAATATGGTGGTCTGCTTTTACAAGCTTTGATGAGGAACTCAAAGGAGCTGACAGCATAAAGTCTGCTTTTTTGACTGATATAGGGAGACTTTTTCATACCGCTCTTGAAGCTGCTGAGATAAAGGGAATTATTATAAACCCGTGGAACAGGACGATAATGCTTGATAGAGAGCTTATAAATATTATTCTGGGACAGGAGAGCTGACCTGTGCTGCGGAGCGGTTTCCGTATATCAAATGAGAGGCAAAATACCTTTTGCCCCTCATTTGCAATATATCCTTATACAGCTTATATAACTTATTTGTTGTTGCTGTCTGCGGCAACAACGGCATTAATCTGCTCTAAGAGCTGGTCATAATTATCCTGATTATCTATACCTCCGAGAAATGGTTCGCCAACAATATTACCGTTTCTGTCGATAAGTATGGTAGTAGGGAAGGCCATGATATTGCCTGCATATCTGCCTGCTTCCGTGTCAGAGTCAAAATAGATATTGCGGTAGGATGCACCTTGGCTTTCAAGAAGCTTTAAGGCTTCCTCAATACCTGACTTATTTCCGTCAAGTGTTTCCGTGTTGATACCGATGAGCTCGCCGCCCATGCCCTTAAGGGTTTCATTGAGTTCATTAAGCTTGGAAAGCTCGGCAACACAAGGCTTACATCCATTGAACCAGAAGTTGACTACAGTTACTGCATTTGCGGAGAAGATGCTGTCATCAACATCATTGCCCTCAAGATCTTTTCCTGTGAAGCCCGGAAATGGATTTGAGTTTTCTTTGACAGATGTACCATCAGCGGATGCTCCGGCAGCCGAAAGCTGGTTCTGGAGTTCTGTTATCTCTTTTTCTATACCTCGTATCGTTTCTATGTCGGCACTTACAACCGCAAGCTCCTCCTCCGTGAAAGACGCCTTGTTGGCTTCAAGAGTACTTGCAAGGAAGTCGGCATATTCCATTTCCTGATTTTCACCGGTATTGTCCTTGCTCATGAATCCGAACATCTTGTTCCATACATCGCTGTGATCGCTAAACAACACGTTTTCCTGCTGATAGAGGTCATTCATACGCTCTGTAAGTTCATCTGTGCTCATAGAGGTGCCGGTATTGGCTGAGCTGCTTTCGGTGGAGCCGGATATGCTGCTGCTTGTAGTAGTGTTTATGTCCGTGCCGTTATTGCCTTTTCCCGAGCATGCTGTTATTGCAAGTGCTATTGACAGGGTTGTTAATGCGGTGACTAATTTTCTTGTTCTCATAATAAAAATCTCCTTATAAATAAAATATTTTTTGCTTTGTTGTCAGGTATTGCCATGACTTTAGATTATTTGGACGGCTGTTCAATATTCAGGTCCTTCTGTCCGCTTTTGCCGGTTGTGTCCTTCTGTGTGCTGCCAAAACCATATTTGTAGCAGATTGCATTTGTCGGACACGCTTTTATGCAGGCTCCGCAGCGTATGCATTCAGGGTGGTTAGGACTGGCTGTTACATCGACATCCATTTTGCATGCCCTAGTACATTTTTTGCAGCCGACACATTTGTTTGTGTCAACCTTCATCTGAAGGAGCGATACCTTGTTAAAAAGCGAGTATATCGCACCCAGAGGACATATCCATTTGCAGAAAGGTCTGTAAAAGAGGATGCTTAGCACAACGAAGATTATAAGTATTGAGCTTTTAAATGTAAACAGCTTTCCAAGTGCCGAGCGGATTCCGCTGTTGGTAAGCGAGAGTGGTATGGCACCTTCAAGCACTCCCTGAGGACATATATACTTGCAGAAAAATGGATCGCCCATGCCTATGGAATTGGTGACTACTATAGGCAATAGAATGACGAAAACCACAAGTATAACATATTTCAGGTATCTGAGAGGCTTGAGCTTTGCTGTGGAGAACTTTTTACCGGGTATCTTGTGCAGCAGCTCCTGAAACCAGCCGAACGGACATAAGAAGCCGCAGATTGCTCTGCCAAGCAGTACGCCCATAAGAATAAAAAAGCCGGTTATATAATATGAAAACTTAAATTTGGATGAGCCTACCACCGCCTGAAACGCTCCAATCGGGCATGCACCTGATGCAGCCGGGCAGGAATAGCAGTTGAGGCCGGGAACACATACGGTTTTAGCATTTCCGCGGTATATGGTTCCTTTAAAAAGGTTCGGCAGATGAATATTGGTCAGTAAAGTAGCAGCAGCCTGTATCCATCCACGGAAACGAGCGATTGTTTTTGAAAATGTTTTTTTCTTATCCAATTCCTACACACTCCAGACATAATTTTATTGCCTTGCTCAGCACGGTGGCTGCTTCACCACGGTATGCGCCGTATATAAGCATTGCGGTACCGGCAATAAGCAGCGCTGCCTGAACAACAGCCTTTGTTTTGCATTTCAAATAAATTTCCCCTTCCATTTGTGATTTTCCTGCACAAGCAGTGCATTGTCAGAATGGCTTATTGACCTTTCGACAATATTATCATACAATACAGGGTGTTAAATTTGTGTTAAGAAAAGAGAAAATTAAAAATAAAATTGTAAAGCGGACATAAGCATCCCTCTTACCCACCGCTTAGTGCTCTACACACTTGAAACGGGGGATTGCTTATTCTGCGTTCAAATTACTTATTGGATGCAGTACTGCAGGCATTGTCTGCAGTAGACAGGAGTATAATTATGAGACTGCTTATTGTTGAGGATGAAAAAAAATTGTGCGATGCGATAGCGAAGAGCTTTCATGGAGCCGGATATGAGGTCGATGTCTGTTATGACGGCGATGAAGCGCTAAGTATGATATTTGAAGAGAAATATGATTTGCTTGTGCTTGACCTGAATCTTCCGGGGACGGACGGAATGGAGATATTAAGGACGCTCAGGCAGGAAAATGAGGAAACCAAGGTGCTTATTTTGTCTGCGAGAAGCCAGATTGCGGATAAGGTGGAGGGGCTTGACGCAGGAGCTAATGACTATATGGAGAAACCGTTCCATCTGCAGGAGTTAGAGGCGAGGGTGAGAAGCCTCACAAGACGCAGGTTTGTCCAGAAGGATGTGTGCCTTGAATGTGATGGCGTGAAATTTAATACAAGGGAAAGGGCTGCTTATGTGAACGGCGCTAAGGTGATATTGACAAGAAAGGAGAATGGCATACTCGAATATCTTTTGTTAAATCAGGGAAGGCCGGTAAGCCAGGAGGAGCTTATTGAACATGTGTGGGATGCGACGGCTGACAGCTTTTCCAATTCCATACGGGTTCACATGTCATTACTTAGAAAAAAGCTTAAGGCGGAGCTGGGATATGACCCGATTGTGAATAAGATTGGAGAGGGCTACAGAATAGGAGATAAGTCATGAGAAAAATATCTCTTCAGTGGAGACTTACTGTAATAACGGCATTGCTTATAGCGGCGATATGTATTTTTCTGAATTTTCTGTTGTACAGGAACGGAATATACTATATTGATTCGCTTCAGAATGTTGTGACTGACCACGGCAGCAGTGCCGAGCAGGAGACCCTGTATATTGATATTCCGGACAGTGAGTGGGATGATTTCGCTTCGCAGTTTGCGGTGCAGATATATGATACCAAGGCGGGCTATCGAAGAAGGGGCTGGTTTATAACAGCGGTGGTAACATTTATCGGAGGCATGGTCACATATTTCGTGAGCGGACATGCTCTCAAGCCGCTCAGGGATTTTTCGGCAAAGGTTGAAAAGGTTCAGGTACAAAATCTGACAGCGTCCGTTATTGATGAAAAGGGAGCTTCAGAGCTTGTAAGGCTTGGAGATTCTTATAATAAGATGCTGATGCGCTTGTCGGATGCGTTTGAGGTACAGAGACAGTTCACAGGAAACGCAGCACATGAACTCAGGACACCGCTTGCACTTATGCAGGCGCAGCTTGATCTGTATAATTCCTCCGCACATCCGAACGTGGATTCTGAGACCGCCGAGACGATACAGATGGCTGCCGAGCAGACGGAAAGACTTACAAAGCTTGTTAAGACCTTACTTGATATGAGTGAGCTGCAGACAGTGGCACGCACTGACGAAATAGAGCTTGGAGCGCTTGTGGAGGAGGTATTGGCTGACCTTGAACCGCTCGCAAGGGAGAGAGGCATTGTACTTAATGCCGGGTGCTGTGGTGAACTGTATATGACCGGAAGTGATATACTTATCTACAGAGTTGTGTTCAATCTTGTGGAAAATGCGATAAGATATAACCGCGATGGTGGAAGCGTGTATGTGTCGGTTAATAAAAGGGATACTAATGCAGTGATTGACATAAGGGATACGGGAAGGGGAATAGCTCCTGAGTATATTGAAAGAGTGTTTGAACCTTTTTTCCGTGTGGATAAGTCAAGAAGCCGTGAGCTTGGAGGAGTTGGTTTAGGGCTCGCACTGGTGCGTGAGATAGTGCGGCTTCATGATGGAAGCATTGCCGTAAGTGAGAGCAATGAAGAAGGGACAACCTTCGAGGTGGTTTTCCCCCTGTGAAACAATATAACGCATCATAAGCTATGCACATATACAGCTTCATAAAGTAAAGCGGACATAAGCATCCCACTTACCCACCGCTTAGTGCTCTACACACGTAAAGCGGGGGATTGCTTATTCTGCGTTCAATATAGTAGTAATTAAGAAGATAAAAATAGATTGATTTTTTGTCTGATTTTGTGTATAATCCGCTATATAAAACCCATTGGGTGTGGATTTTTCAAGATTTGAAATCTTTTTTCGCCACATAGCTTAATAGCAGGCTATGTGGTTTTTTTGTGCATTTTTGGTATTGGTAAGGAGAAAATTATTATGAACCAGGCATTTATGAAGGAGAGGAGAATATTTCCTCTGGTGTTGTCGATGGCTCTGCCGATGATGCTGTCAATGGCATTCAGTTCACTGTATAATATTGTGGACAGTTATTTTGTGGCGAAGCTGTCGGAGGATGCGATGACAGCGCTTTCACTTGTGTTTCCGGCGCAGAATCTTATGACCTCCGTGGCGGTGGGGTTCGGTGTCGGAATCAATGCGATGATTGCATTTTACCTTGGAGCGGGACAGCAGAAGAAAGCGAACCATGCTGCTGCACAGGGACTTATGTTCAGTGTGGTTCATGGTCTGCTTATCATGGCGCTGTGTCTTATAGGCATGCCGGCGTTCCTTGGTGCTTTCACATCGAAGCAGTCGGTTGTGGATTTGGGAGCTGAGTACTCTGACATAGTCTTCCTTTTTGCCGTGATAGTGAATGTCGGCATAACCTATGAGAAGATATTCCAGTCGGTCGGAAGAATGAAGGAGACCATGATATGTATGGTTATCGGCTTCGTGGCTAATATCGTGCTTGACCCACTGCTCATATTCGGTGTCGGATTTTTTCCGAAGATGGGAATAAGAGGTGCGGCCGTTGCAACCGGAATCGGACAGGTGCTGACGCTTATTGCATACATTGTTTTTGATAAGGTTAAGCCGCTTCCGGTAAGAATAAACAGGGAAAGCCTGAGCCTTGACGGTGAGGTGTGTGGACGCATGTACGGAATAGGAATCCCTGCAACGCTCAATATGGCTCTTCCGTCCGTGCTCATAACAGCGCTTAATGGCATACTTTCGGTATACTCGGAGAGCTATGTCCTTGTGCTTGGTGTCTACTATAAATTACAGACCTTCATTTATCTTCCGGCAAATGGAATCATTCAGGGAATAAGACCGCTCGTTGGATATAATTACGGTGCGGGTGAAAACAGGAGGGTTGAAAAGATATACAGACTTTCGCTTGGCATGGCAGCGCTTCTGATGGCAGCCGGGACAGTGGCATGCATGGCTGTACCGTCACAGCTTATGGGTCTGTTCTCTGACAGTGCCGACACGGTTTCTAAGGGATGTACGGCACTTCGCATTATATGCCTTGGTTTTATTGTGTCATCGCTGTCGGTGACTTACTCAGGAACGCTTGAAGCGCTCGGAGAAGGTGTTCCGTCACTTGTAATCTCGCTTATGCGATATATTGTTGTTATAATTCCAGCGGCGTTCATTCTCAGCAGGGCAATCGGTGCAGTCGGAGTGTGGTGGGCTTTCGTGATAACGGAGTGTACAGCAGCGGTGGCAGCATGTATACTGTTCCATAGAATCTGGGGCAGAAAATCGAAAGCCAATGCAATAGAATGATTTAAACCCAAAGGTTACCACATTACCTGCTTATTATTTGCTAAGAAAAGAAGTAAATACATATTTTCTGTCAATCAGATTTCCGACGATTCCGACCATTTTTCCCATAGTGAAAGCGGCAAGGACAGTTCCGATTCCAAGCCCGTAGAGGCGGCCGAGAAAGAAAAATGTCATGGCTGCTGTCACGGCAAGACATATCACATCAAAGGCTATCTTTATTTTAGGATAGCCCACCTTGGTTATGTCGGCAAGCTCTCGTGGGAAAAGGTCTGTCGGAACAATCGGAAGCTTACAACGGTTGGAGAAAGCTATACCAACACTCAGGAGAAGGTAGCTTATCACAAAATACACAATTCTCCAACCGAGCGCAGTCGGAAGTATGTTAATCCACGCTTTGTTGAGGTCGAGGAGCATGCTGAAAGCGAATCCGACAACGAAGCTGAACAGGTACATCGGAACGAATTTTTTCCTCATAATCATAAGGCTTAAAATAAGAGTTCCCTGAAAAATATATGTCCATGTTCCGAGAGTGAGCTTTGGAAGCACAAGTGAGAATGCGTAGGGAACACTGGAAATTGCTGAAATTCCTGCATTTGAGTAGAGCATAAGCACCACACTGAAGCTGTTGATTAACACTGCGATGACGAGCGCGAGCTCACCGCGAAAGGTCTTTTTTTCATTAAATGTTTCCACAGATGAAGCTGCGGATATACTGTTGTCCATGTCTGTCTCCATTCCGCGGAGTTGAAATTTTGCACGGTGTAAAAATGACGAGTGCAAACTGATTAAAACCTCCGCTTTTTTGATAATCTTTTGATAATCGTATACAGTATACCACTGAATTTTATAATAACAAATCAATAAATTATATAAAATTATAGATATTATCTATATGTTTCGTTGACTTCGATATACAGAATTCCCATTGTAAGAATTGGGGCATTTACATGAGTTGTATCTTCCCTGTTTTATGTTATACTGTTTATATAATAATGCAGAGTTTGATAATATTACGTAAGGCTTAAAGGATAAGAGAGTTGATGAAGCTGATAGAACTCCGGCAGAAAATATTGCTTATCAGGTTGGATGGACAATATTGGTCCTTAAATGGGAAGAAGATAGTGCTACATGCTGCAGTGAACTTGAAAGGAATCATAACACCATGAATATATTCTATCTGAGATATTTTGTTACGTTAGCCCATGAAAAGCACTACACGAAGGCTGCAAAGCAGCTATGTATCACACAGCCAAGCCTGAGCCATGCGATAGACCAGTTGGAGAAGGAGCTGGGCGTGCAGCTCTTTGAAAAGGTGGGGCGAAACACAACCCTGACGCATTTTGGTGAGGAGTTTTTAGTGTGTGCAGAACACACGCTTGCGACGCTTGACGAGGGTGTTGAGATGATAAAGAAAAGTGCGGCGGGTGACGGAGTTATAAGGCTTGGCTTTGTAAGACCGCTTGGAATAAAATTCATACCACAGCTTGCGGCGGAATTTTTAAAGGAAAATAAGGAAAAAAATATAAAATTTACCTTCAATACCGATGTGACAGGCAAACTGCTTGAGGGTATGAAGGATAAAAGGTTCGACATTCTGTTCTGTTCGGAGCCGCCAAAGACCCTGGGTTTTAATGCGGTTCCGGTGAAGAGACAGGAGCTGGTGCTTATCGTTCCGGATTCACATCCGCTTGCAGAGCGCGATGAGATAAACCTCTGTGAGACGATGGATTATGATTATGTATATTTTCACAACAATTCCGGTATCAGAAAGGTTATAGACGACATGTTCGAAAGAGCGGAAATCACGCCAAGGATTGCCTGCGAGACGGAGGAGGATGAGGTGATTGCGGGACTTGTGTCGGCAGGCTTTGGGATTGCGGTTGTGCCATATATGGATATGCTTTTAAAACTGGATGTCAAGATAATTAAAATCACATCACCTGCTTATGAGCGCAGCTTTTTTATGGTGAACGATGACAGACTGTACATGCCGCCTGTGGTTAAGAGCTTCTATGATTTTGTGCTGGACAGGTGCCGATTTTAAAATGCATAGCATAAAAGTAAGGCGAAATCGCACAAACATATAGTGCTTTAACGTGGTAAAGTCGATGAAACGTACACTATAATACAAATTTTTCTTACAAAATTTTTTCGGCTATATGTAGTGGACATACAGAATTTCTTATTTAAAAAATATGCTGCAGGCAAAGCAGCTGTGCATTATAAGGACATAACAGAGAAGTCATTTTTGGGTATGGAGGAATTATGCTTAGAATAGGTGTTGATTTGGGTGGTACGAACATTGCGGCGGGGCTTGTCGATGAGGAGTACAGGATTCTGGACAGGTTGTCGGTAAAGACGAATCTTCCGCGGCCGGCAGAGAGTATCATTGCTGATATTGCGGAACTTGTAAACCGGCTCTGTGATAGAAATAATGTTGTGCAGAGGGACATTGAATCGGTCGGTGTGGGAGTTCCCGGAACGGTAAATGAGGATACAGGCTATGTTGAGTTTTCCAATAATCTGGGCTTTGAGATGGTTCCGTTTATCAGCCTTCTTGGAGGTATGGTGGAGGCTCCGGTGCATTTTGGAAATGATGCCAATGCTGCGGCACTTGGTGAGTATCTGGCAGGTGGCTACAATGTGAAGTCATTCGTTATGATTACATTGGGGACAGGCATAGGAAGCGGAATAATTCTTGACGGAAAGCTCATCAAGGGAATTAACTATGCCGCCTCAGAGCTTGGGCATACCGTGATTAAGCTGGGCGGAGAGCAGTGCACCTGCGGAAGAAAGGGCTGCTTTGAGGCTTACGCATCGGCGACTGCGCTTATAAGGGACACGAGGAGATTATTGCTGAAAAGGTCAAATGCTGTGGAGAGTATGCATAATAATGTGGGTAATATGCTTGAGAGAAGTGAAATCTGGAAGCTGTGCGATGGAGATGTCGGCAAAATAGAGGCAAAGCATGTATTTGATGCGGTAAAACATGAGGATGAGCTTGCAAAAGAGCTGTTTTGGAATTATACTGAATATCTTGCGGAAGGAATTGCCAACATTATAAATATCCTTCAGCCCGAGCTGGTATGCATAGGAGGCGGGGTGAGCAAGGCGGGGGATATGCTGCTTGCACCTGTTAAAGAGAAGGTGGCAGGAAGGATTTTCTCAAAAAACTCTGCAAGAAATACGGATATCAAGCTGGCACGGCTTGACAACGATGCAGGCATTATAGGGGCTGCGATGCTGTAGAGACAATTTATATATTTGTTTTGTGCAAGGTGTAGATATGCTATATAATCAAAATTAAACGATGCTGAGGTCAAAAGGTATTTTGACCTCTATGATATCTATGATATCTATGGTATCTATGATATCTATGATATCTATGATATCTATGATAACGAATTGCTACGCACGGAAGAAAAAGATTCGTGTATGAAAAATCTTGAAATAAAAAATATCTGGAAGTGGAGATTGGTTTGATATGAGACTGGTAATACAGCGTGTCAACCGCGCAAGCGTGAGGGTTGACGGAAATGTGATTGGAAGTATAGGGAAAGGGCTGTTGATTCTGCTTGGAGTTGCCAATGGTGATACCAAGGAGATGGTTGACAGGTATGTGAAGAAGCTGTCAGGCTTAAGAATATTCGAGGATGCGGACGGAAAGACGAACCTCTCGCTTGCGGATGTAGGCGGTGAGCTTCTGGTTGTGTCACAGTTTACACTGTATGCCGACTGTAAGAAAGGAAACAGGCCAAGCTTTGTAAATGCGGGTGCTCCTGATTTTGCCAATGATATGTATGAGTATTTTAAGGAGAAATGTGTTGAGACGTTCGGCAGGGTTGAGTGCGGAAGCTTCGGAGCCGACATGAAGGTAGAGCTTGAAAATGATGGACCGTTCACGGTTCTATGGGACAGCGATTGGTGGTAGTAAAAATATGTGTATAAGGGGGAGTTATGAACAACTATCTTATAGTTACCGGTGGATATACGGACGATAATTTTGCTGTACGGTGGATAAAGGATAATAATTTTGACTGCATGCTTGCCTCAGATTCCGGGATGGAATTTTTCAGGCGCACAGGTATTGTGCCGGATGTCATAATAGGCGATTTTGATTCGGTAAATGCAGATACATTGGATTTTTTTAAGAAAAAAAATGATATAGAATGGACGAAGCTCAATCCGATGAAGGATGACACCGACACGGAGGCGGCTATAAGGCTTGCCATTGAAAAGGGAGCACAGAGCATAACACTTCTTGGTGCGACAGGCAGCAGAATAGACCATGTGCTTGCCAATATTGAGCTTCTTGGAATAGGACTTAGGCAGAAGGTACAGATGCAGATTGTGGATGCACACAACAGAGTCCGGATGATTGATTCGGGACTTACCATAAAAAAGGACGAGCAGTTCGGAAAATTCGTGTCCCTGATACCGTACAGCATGAGGGTTGAGGGGGTATGTCTTGAGGGCTTTAAATATCCGCTTGATAATTACTGCATGAGCAAGTTCAATTCGCTTGGAATAAGCAATGAGATTACAGAGGCTGAGGCAAGGATAAGCTTTTCCGATGGGATAATGGTTGTAGTGGAGGCAGTTGACTGATATGGATAAACATTCACAGAAAAACGGTATTATAGAAGGTACAATATGGAAGCAGCTTCTTATATTTTTCTTTCCGATTCTTGTCGGGACTTTTTTCCAGCAGTTGTATAACACGGTGGATGCCGTGATTGTGGGGCAGTTCGCCGGAAAGGAGGCACTGTCGAGTGTCGGCGGTTCGTCGAGCCAGATAATCAATTTCGTGGTCGGATTTTTTACGGGACTTTCTGCTGGCGCAACGGTTATTATCTCACAGTTTTACGGAGCTAATGACGCGAATAAGATACATAGAGCGCTGCATACGGCGTATGCATTTTCGATTGTGGGTGGAATAATAGCGGGAATAATCGGAATCGCACTCACAGTTCCGGTTATGAAGCTTATGAATACGCCAGAGGAGCTTATGCAGGATTCCGCAATGTATGTGATGATATATTTTGGCGGACTGGTGTTTATTTTTGTCTATAATATGGGCTCGGCAATACTGAGGGCGATAGGCGATTCTAAAAGACCGTTATATTATCTGATAATATGCTGTTTCATAAATATCGTGCTGGATATTGTATTTGTGAGCGTGTTAAAGCTTGGGGTGCTGGGTGTCGCAGTAGCGACCTTTATTTCACAGCTTGTAAGTGCAGTGCTTGTGACAAGGGCGCTTATGTACCACACTGAGGGTATGAAGCTTGTGCTGAAGGAGATAAGGCTGCATGGGGACGTGCTTCCTGCGATGCTTAAGATCGGACTTCCGACGGGAATACAGTCAAGCATGTACAGTGCCTCCAACATAATAGTGCAGTCTGCACTCAACGGCTTCGGCGTTGACACGGTGGCTGCATGGTCGGCATTCGGAAAGATTGACAGCATGTACTGGATGATAAATACAGCATTCGGAATAGCGGCTACGACCTTTGTCGGACAGAACTTCGGTGCAGGAAAGTATGACAGGGTTAAGAAGGGAACGCTTCAATGTCTTATGATGGATATAGCGGCTGCGTTGCTTTTCAGCACGCTGGTGCTGACGTTCGGACAGTATATGCTGAGGATTTTTACCTCGGAGGCAGAGGTTATCAGACTTGGCGTGAGGGTTATGAGAGTTATATCACCTGCATACTTTATCTTCGCATTTATTGAGCTTCTGTCCGGCTCCCTAAGGGCACAGGGGCATGTGCTTGTGACAACTATTATGACGATGCTCGGAGTGTGCGCATTCAGGGTGGTATGGGTGCTTTTCATAGTTCCGCAAGGTAAGCTTGAGCAGATAGTGTTCTGCTATCCGGCGACATGGACAATCACAGCCGTAGGAATGATTATTTATTATATTTATAAGCAGCGCAGTATAATAAAGAAATATAAGAATACATTGCCCGCTTAAACTGGCAGGTTTTATTTTATAACTGCATGCGGTAATCGGATATAGAAAATGGAGTAATACAGATATATGGAATCAAAAAGAGAATTGACGAAGGATATGACAAAGGGACCGTCTGCGAGGCTGCTGCTCGTTTTTGCGCTGCCGCTTATGCTGGGGAATCTTTTTCAACAGCTCTACACGATGGTGGATACCATTATTGTCGGTCAGGGTGTCGGCATAAATGCACTGGCATCACTTGGGGCGTCCGACTGGCTTAACTGGATGTTTATAGGCTTTGTGACGGGAATCACGCAGGGCTTTTCCATTATTTTTGCACAGTTTTATGGTGCCGGTGATGCTAAGTCGCTCAGAAGCTCAATAGGTAATGCACTTGTGCTTACAGCGCTTGCCGCTATCTTCTTTACGGTGGTGGGACAGCTTGCGATAGTGCCGGTTTTAAAGCTCCTTGAAACCCCGGCAGATATTTTTGCAGGCTCGGAAAGTTATCTGAGGATTATGCTGGGCGGAGTGGCAGTGAGCCTTATGTATAATTTTGAGGCGGCGCTTTTAAGGGCATTGGGTGACAGCAGGACACCGCTCATGGCGATGATCACGGCGGCTTTGACGAACGTTGCGCTTGACCTTCTTTTTGTCCTTGTTTTCAAGTGGGGAATAGCAGGGGCAGCATCAGCGACCATTATTGCCCAGGGAGTATCAGTTGTATACTGCTTTTCAGCTATAAGAAGAATAGACATGATAAGAATAAACAGGCAGGACATTGGCATACATGCCGCAATGTCTAAGAGGCTGTTGATAGTCGGTCTCCCGATAGTATTCCAGAATACCATGATAAGCATAGGAGGAATGATACTGCAGTCCGTCGTGAACAGCTATGGATTTCTGTTTGTTGCAGGCTATACCGCCGCTAATAAGCTATACGGACTGCTTGAGACGGCTGCAATCTCCTTCGGCTTTGCAATCACAACCTACACGGCGCAGAATCTTGGGGCAGGCAATTTTAAACGTATAAGGAGGGGCATGAGAAATGCGGTCATAATGGCGCTTATCACATCGGTTGTTGTATCTGTCTGCATGCTCATTTTCGGACGCCCGATTCTCAGGCTTTTCATATCTGACGAGACAGGGCAGGTGGAGGAGGTGCTTGGAATAGCCTATCTGTATCTCAGCATAATGAGCTGGTTTTTGGCTGTCCTGTACGCGCTTCATACCTACAGAAGTGCGCTTCAGGGGCTTGGAAATACGGTCGTTCCTATGCTGTCGGGAATTATGGAGTTCATAATGAGGACAACTGCTGTCATGCTTCTTCCGAGATTTGTGGGTGAGAAAGGTGTGTTCTATGCGGAGGTGTTTGCATGGACAGGTGCAACAGTGATTCTTGTCACGTCATACTATGCTGTGAGGAGAAAAATAGAAAAAAAGCTGAAAATTATTTAATTCCTATTGACATAGTAGGGATTAAGTAATATACTTGCAAAAAACATGAAACGTGAGGCAATGACTGGTGACAGCCACAAGCAGGAAGGAGATTATGTATGTCTAACATTTACAAGGGAGCAGTTGAACTTATCGGAAAGACACCTTTGGTTGAGGTGGTCAATGTTGAGAAGGAGCTAGGGCTTAAGGCTAGAGTACTTGTGAAGCTTGAGTACTTTAACCCGGCAGGAAGCGTCAAGGATCGTGTAGCTAAGTCGATGATAGAGGACGCTGAGGCCAAGGGGCTTTTGAAGGAAGGCTCTGTAATCATTGAGACTACATCAGGAAACACGGGTATAGGTCTTGCATCCATAGCAGCATCTAAGGGCTATAGAATCATCCTTACAATGCCTGAGACAATGAGCGTTGAGCGCCGCAACATCCTTAAAGCCTATGGCGCTGAGATTGTGCTCACTGAGGGCGCTAAGGGAATGAAGGGTGCCATCGCAAAGGCTGAGGAGCTTGCCGCACAGACACCGAACAGCTTTATTCCGGGACAGTTCGTAAATCCTGCCAATCCTAAGGCTCACAGAGAGACAACAGGCCCTGAAATTTGGGAGGACACAGACGGGAATGTCGATGTGTTCGTTGCAGGTGTAGGTACGGGCGGAACCCTCACAGGTGTAGGTGAGTACTTAAAATCCAAGAAGCCTGATATCAAGGTGGTCGCAATGGAGCCGGCTTCATCACCTGTTCTTTCACAGGGCAAGGCGGGAGCACACAAGATTCAGGGTATCGGTGCAGGCTTCGTTCCTGATGTGCTCAACACCAAGATATACGATGAGATTCTCACTGTAGAGAACGATGACGCATTCGCAACAGCCAAGTTTCTTGCAAAGAAGGAGGGCGTTCTTGTCGGAATATCCTCAGGTGCGGCTCTCTACGCTGCAATTCAGCTTGCCAAGCGCCCTGAGAATGAGGGTAAGACTATTGTAACACTGCTTCCGGATAGTGGGGACAGATATTATTCTACAGCGTTATTTACTGAATAAGAAAGATAATCAAGCAAAACAAGACTGCCGTTCGGACAGATAAGGTATTAAATCTGTCCGGGCGGCAGTTTTTTATTTTATAAATATACATCGCAACCGCAATAAAAGACAAAAAATGTCTTTATATATGTTATAATAAGCTTGGAAATAAAGCGAAAGGGTCGTGTGAGGTACTATGTCTAAGTTGACTGAGAAAGAATATGTAGAGGTTTTAAAATCAATGGGTGCATCTAAAGATAATCCTGTGCGTGCTGTAGACATTTTTAAGATGGCTGCAGAGATTTATAAAAACAATCCTGAAAAAGTTCCTAAGTCTGCCCATACAGTTGACAGGGCATTGAAAAGATTACTTGACAGTGCAGATGAAGAAATTGGAAAATCATGTGATAAGAAAATTAGAATAGGGTGCAAAGAAAGGGACGGTTATTGTCTTTATTTTAAGAAAAAGGGAAATAGAATAACTGGTTACTGGTATGAGAAAAAGACTGGTGATGAATCATCCTATCCGCTTGCCAGATTTCTGGCTGATTCGGTGGTATATTCCAAGGTTTTAAACCCGGAGTTTAAACCTGAATATTATGATGTGCTTCAGAATATATTCGGGCGTGGTGCTGTTAAGAACAAAAATGACTTTGTAGAGAGTATAATAGCTATGAAACCATATTCTGATGATGGTGGTATTGACGTTATGCAGAATGTTCTGACAATACAAAGTGCTATTGAAAAACATAAAAAAATTAAATTCGCGTTAGGAGTCTACAGATATGAAGAAAGAGAGAAAGCACTTGTTTTTAAAACACCTGATGACGAGAAAAAGAAGTGGTGTGTATCTCCTGTTCGGGTAATAATGAGCAATGGACGATACTATTTACTCGCTTTGAGTAAGAAGATGCCAGGTGGAGATACTCTGTTTTTTCGTGTAGATTTAATGGATGAGATTGATATTTTGGATAATGAAAGAGCAGAATATCCGACAAGTAATGAATGGAATAATCCTAAGAAATTTCTGATTGCCAATCCATATTTTTATTCCGGAGAAAAGAAAAACATTGTTATAGGTTTTAAAGAGGAACAGATGACCCAGATTGTAGACTGGTTTGGAACAGAGGAAAATAAGGTATATGAGATTATAGGTTCTTATATGTTTAAACCGGATACAGATGGCGGCAAAAAGATAAATGGTGTAAAAATGATAAAGCTGAGATTTAACGCTGTAAATGTTATGGCATTTTCCTTCTGGGTTATGCAGTACATAGAAAATATTGAAGTTATCGAAGGAGATGCGCTCAAAGATATATTGAGAAAAAGGATGGATTATGCACTAAAAAATAGAATAAAATAAAATCGCTTATATGTGGAAGGACAAAAAATGTCTTAATAAAATTATAATAGGGATATAAAAATAATTGTCACTGTTGAGGATATCAGTATATTGGAAAAATTAAAGGAGGTGGGAAGATGTTATTGAAAGAATTTATTAATATGGAATGTCCTGATAAGTATAATTTCGAATTAGAAAATAGAATATTAGCGTCAGAGGAATTGGATTCATATTCCAGATATTTTGTGTATAAGGCTAATTGTGATAATGCCAGAAAAAGCTGTTATGAAAAAGGAAAAGAATATGCAGAAAATGTTCATAAAAAATATGGTAATATACCTGATAGTGATGGAACTCTTGGAAACAACAAAAATGATATATGCATGCTTCCAAGGTATATATACAGAGCATTGTGGGGCTGGAATGACGAAGAGGACAATAAATTGGAAAGATTTGGTCAGGTTTCGAATAAGAAATTTGAAAATATGGGACCGGAAACAATGAATTCTGCACAGACAACTGTAAATAAAATTATCGAAGATGCATTTAATAGATGCAAAGACGAAAAGATTAAAAGTTTAAAACCAGAAAAACATAAAATTTCACGAAATTTTATGTTGGAATTGTTTTCAAATAATTACAGCAGTAAGTTCCTGAGAGAGTGGCTGGATGATGTGAACGGTTTATCTGAATTTCTTGATTTATATAATACTGTTGGTAATTTTGTATTGGTACCTGCTTATTTTAATCCATATAGGGGTAGGAAGCCTGTTAAAGATTTTTGGGATAAATCCCTAATGTTATTAAACACAAAAAAAGAAAAATGGTATTATAAAAATAATGAAATTCATTGGAATAAAGAACTATTTACTCGATACATAAATACTTTCTTTTTGTGGGAATATGTTGAGAATAATAAACCCAGAGAAATTTCGTATTCCGATAATACTAACATAAAAGATAACATAGAAGTTTTTTTGTCTGAAACATGTCGACTGATAAAGCTTCGTGGGATATTTATGGTTGCCATGTTGCGTATTATAGAATTGGATTCATGTTATTATCAGGATCTGGTAAAAAATATTTTTGATACGGATACAGTTTATAATGGATATATGGAAGTAATTGAGGCTATAAAAAGAGAACCATGTTGTTCAAATTCAGAAGTGAACATGATAATTGATCAATTGAAACAATCGTTGAGCGTATTATTATCTTAAATATATCCTTTCAGATATATCTTAACTTCGTGATTAAGGAGGGAGCTATTAAAAATGAATTGCAAGGAATGCAGATTATGTACATTAGATGAAAATGGCAGAACGTTTTGTTCATTTCATAGAGAACCGATTGAAGTTGGGATTAATGATGAATGTTATTATCATCCCAAGTTTTCGGTTAATTTAAATGAAGATGATTTCCATTATGTGTTGGACGGCGATTTACCGCATGATTTTGAAGTCTGCCTGATTATTGACAGAAAAGGCAGATTAACGGCAGGCTGCTGGGATACAGGCTTGTGGTCTACTGAGAATGGTGCTCCGGGGGCTTTCCGCCAGAGTCGAGGTTGTTCGATTGAGCTAGATTGCGTGTGGGCGTGGATGCCACTAGAAGATTATAAAGCCGGCATAACTTAAAGTGGTGAATCTGCCATATATTTTTGAGGTTGGGTGTTACAGAATTAAGGAGAACAAAGATGCTGATTTTTAAGGAAAAATTACCTATTGATACAATAGATGTCAGATATGTGGAAATGCCTTACAATACTGCTGAGGAGGCGAGAAAGGCTGTTTTGCATGTAGGTTTGCAGCATGGAGAACCATGTATGTGGTATGATGCCATAGATTATGATTGTCCTTGTCCACGAAGAAAATATCTTCTGCTTGCTATAGGGACAGGGCAAAACTGGAAAGATAAATTAACACAGGATATGTACATAGGTACAGTTTTATTGCACAACGATTCACTGGTGTTACATTATCTTCTGATTGAATGTAACACCAATCAGTTACTTTAATATTGAACTTAAAAAATTGAAAATTAGATTATGCTGGCTCGGAGTACAAAGTGAGTAATCAATATGAAAATGAGACACCAAAATATCTCAAACAAAAAGAAAGTAATTTATCTAAATCCAAGAAGAAATCCAAGCATAAACAAAAATATGAGGAATGTTTAATTCAATACAATCTGAAAATAGGATTGGAAAATAAACCGGCTGAATTAGTGACATCATTAGAAAGCTATTGTACTATCTGAGGGAAAATAGGTGACAGATTCAAAGAGGGAAAATCTATTGTAACTGATTATAGAAAAACAGTTGATACACCAATAGGAAAATGCTATTCGTATATGTCGGACGAAGAATTATATGAAAGCTACCATAATATATTGCCGGTATTTTTTATAGAGGACAGATGTACAGATGGATATGTGAACCTTGAATGGAGAGATAAAAGTTTGAAACAAATAAGTAGAAGACAGCCTAAAAATAAAGGGCATGGTAAACAAACCGCCTAAGCAGCCGGTTTTTAAAATTGAATATATACACAACACCTGATCAGGTGACAGGAACAACATCATCTTTGATAATGTAGCCTCGTTGCTTCATCAGATTAAGTGCCTGTGAAGTAGTCAATATTTTTGATTCATTCACAGGTCGCGATTCAAGAAAGCCTTCAGGTGTATATGGCTTTAAATCTGTGAGTATGTGCCAGATGGCGGTCAGGATCATACGACAGATGGCAATGATAGCTTTCTTGTGACCACGACGTGCTTTTATACGTCGATAACGGGTTGTAAATTCAGGATGTTTCTTGGATTTGATTAAAGCGTTTGCAACTTGCACCAAAACTGGTTTAAAATAGGAACCAGCACGGGAAATCCTGGTGGATTTGATTTTATAATTGCTTTGATCATTACGTGGACAACATCCAGCCCATGATACGAGGTTTTTAGCTGTGGGGAAGACAGACATATCACCTCCGATTTCAGAAAGCACCTGAATAGCAGTCATAGGGGTCTTATCGAATCCTGGTACGGTTCGTATAAGAGAGAGAACGCTTTCATACTTATCACTGAGACGAAAGATTTCCCGTTCTATTTCTGCTTTGTGCATTTCCAGTTCATCGATGTGATTTAGACATTGTCTAAGCTTTACAGCTTGTTCTTTGGATATGGCACCACCAACAGCAGCCTGTATTTCTTCGATAGGAGTTTTACATCTGCCATCTACAAAAGGTGCAACATCAAAAGTTTCCCCCGGGTGTTGTAAAATCTGTTCTGTAATAGAACGAGAAGATTTACCAAACATATCGAAAAAGACATCATCCAGTTTTAAGTTGGAAACAGTAAGACAGTTGTGGGCACGATTCTTCTCACCGGTAATCATACAAGTGAGTTAAAAACGGTATCTTACCAAGTCTCTTAATTCACGGATGTCAGCAGGTGGAATAAAGGAAGGTTTAACCATTCCGCACATATATAGGTCACATATCCATTTAGCATCTTTGCGGTCAGTCTTGCTGCCTTTTTGAGGCTTGGTATATTTGGGGTGGGAAAGAGTAACCCGGATGTTATTCTTCTCCAGAACATTAAAAACAGGGATCCGGTACTTACCGGTAGATTCCATGCAGACATCCGTACAGTTGTATTTAGAAAGCTAGTCACACGGCTCATTCAGACCTTTGGTGAAGGAAGAAAAGCGGGCTTCTTTATACTCGGTATGTTTCAGGGAATCTGTTATGCCGATACATGCATAAATCTATGTTTTGTGGACATCAAGACCACAACAGTTATTTTTGAGGATTTTAAAGGACAATAGAAGTACCTCCTGATGAATTATTATTATAAAGCTGACAGTGACTGGTCATCCGGCAAAATCGAGTCGACTTTGGAAGAGATAAGTTTACGGGCTACTGTTATGCGCCATTCATTGATGCCTTAACGGATGACCGACAACATATAACAATACGAGGTCGCCGCTATACAGCCCCGCCACTCACCTCCACGTGTTCTGTAGTGTGTCAGCCTTACAGGTAAATAATATCAGAAGGAATATAAATTAGAAAAGCGAAAGTCAGCCAAGATGTTTCATGACGCATTGGTGGCTTTCGCAGAAAGGCGGATTATAAAAATGAAAAATGAGGAAGAGAAATTATGTCAACACATCGGGATTTCAATAGAGAGAAAGCATCAGATAGACGAAACAATTAAGGAGACACATATAAGATATATAAATGGTGAAATTAAGACGAGGTCTCTTGCTGATTTTAAGAAAAAGCAAGAAGTTAGAAGAAAAGAGTTAGAGTGCTTAGAAGAGGAAAGAAGAACTCAATGCAACACAATTGTGTTTACTCAGTCTGAATATTCTGAGCTGGAATATGATCAGTCTGATGATAGGGAGATACTGTATAGCCCGGAGTTGATAAAAATGCAGGGTCTTGAGGCATATCCAGTTACATCTTTGCTCAGTGTGGGAATAACAGATGAGTTTAAGAAAGAGCTTAAGGCAGCGGGAGATTTTGAGCAATTTTACGGCGTTACTGAAAATGATGGCAGATATAAAGTGATTAATTTGAATAGACCGCTGTATTACAGCATTAAGATTAAAGGAAGCTTCATTGGATATATAGGCTTCAATGGTGATAGTGATGCCTTGGAACCGGAAATATATATTTTTAAGCAGTATCGGAATAAAGGATACGGTACGATTGTTTTGAAGAAGTTCATAGAGCTTGCATTTACGGATGGTCTGCTGAGAACGTGGAAAGAGAAAAATATCGATGCGGAATATTATGGTTATATCTGGAAAAATGAGCTGGTACATCCTTCAAAAATTATATCTACAGTCAGAGTTGAAAACATACATTCACAAAAAATGATGTTTGCTTGTGGATTTCATGAGATAAATGAAATGGCAACAATAGTGATACCTTATTTAAATGATGAGGTGAAAACAAAAATAGGCTTGCTTGCTGTAAAAGAGTACGAGCTCACCAAGGAAGAATACCGAGGTCTTTTGTAAGTTAGAGTAATCGATGGTATGAATCGCTGAACACTTGGAGGTGTTAGAAAATGTTTGAGTTTGAACTTGTTCCTTCTGAATGTATGAGAAAATATTACGAGGAGATTGGCTTTACCTTCACTGATTTTCAGAAAGCGACCCTGATATGGAACGCACCTGAAAGAAAGAGACAGGAAATTTTAGAGGCACTGAGCGAACTGGCTGAGGTGACCGATGATGAACGCCTTAAAAAGCAGATTGATGAAAGGCTGCATTATGAGGAGAAGGTATTTGAAAAGTATGCTGACAATGCGGACGGAAAATATGTGTATGTTGTTGCAGAACGCGAGGAAAATGAAAATGCGGGTTTTTTTGCCAATTACGACAGAGCACTGAAATATGCCATAAAATATATGCAGGAGTACAATGTTACCTGCTGTATTCAAAAGCAGCTTATTGTTGGCACTGCGGAGGATGAGCTTGTGCGTAATCCGCTGAAGGTAAATCCCAACATGGGGTTGAGCACAGAAGAGTATTGTGAATATCGTGGTGTTGCTGTGGCGAGTGCAGGTTTTAGTATGGACGGGGAGGTGGAGGGCTTCTATTCCAATGAATTGCCTGAGGAGGAGAGCAGTGTGGATGAATATAAGACTGAACGTTTTGAAAATTCATTTATTAAGCTTCCGTTTTCGCTCCATGCAGGGTGTCCGGTAAAAAATGTTGTCACTGGAGCATATGGAATTCTGGCACAGGGCGAAGAAGACTGGAATAAATATATACGGTGGATTGAAGAGAAAAACATATATGTTGATTATTCTGATACACAGGTTATTGTATTTGAACTCAATGAGTCCGGAGTCTGGTCGCATGAGCATATAAATCCTATATTTTTAGACGTTGAAAGGCCACTGCTGATTCCCGGTGATGAGAAGCGGCTTGCTTTTCTGCGTGCGATGGAAGCGATGTCTGATTATTTGATTTGCAAAGAAAAAGCACGAGACACAGATGCGTACGTAAAAAATATGATTAAATGCTCGAAAGCTTATGCACAGATATGCCGTGATGATGGCTGGGAGAAGAGATTTGATGAAGCAGGCGGAGTGGAAGACATAATAGATTAGCACTTGAAATAACCTACAACAGTTAAAGGGGAAGACAATGATTAAGAGAACAAGTGAAGTATTTACTATATCAAATAAACCAGGAGAAATAACATTAACAGGATTTCGTTTCATAAAAGATATGCTCCCCCAGGATTTTGAGGTTTGCATAATTATAGAGAAGAATGGTCAACTATCTGCTGGCTGTTGGGACACTGGATTATGGAGCACTGAAAATGGAAAGGCAGGAAGTTTTAGGCAAAGCCGAGGAGGAGTAATTGAACTTGATAATGTACTGGCATGGTTACCTATAGAAGAAACAACAATAAACATAAAAGAATTGTGGTGGAATCCTGAATATCGTCTCATAGCTATTCTTTTGAATTGTGTTATGGTGTTTGCAAAAGATGCTGATAAATATTTAACTGTTGAATATTACGGTGGAAATGAAGGAAAAATTATTTTTCACATAGATGTAACGACGGGCAACATATTAGAGATTGATGAAAATGGCAGAGGCGAAATATACTATCTCCAATCTACAATGAGAGCATGGTATGATGATTTGAAGGAAAAACTTTTGGAAGGCTATTATAGTGGCAGATACACTGTTTTACCGAAGTGGGAGGAATATGACTTATGAATTATTATATCAGTGATTTGCATTTATTCCATAAGAATGTAATAAGAGAAGGAAGAGACTTTGATGATCGTCCATTTGATAATCTGGAAGAAATGCATTCAATAATCAAGGAAAAATGGAACAAAAAAGTGACGAATGGAGACACAGTATATATTCTTGGAGATATGGCTATGCGTGGCACGCAGGAAGACTTGATTGCATTTGTTTCCACACTCAAAGGACACAAGATTATGGTCAGAGGCAATCATGATGATATTCGAGATCAGCGATATAAGCAGCTGTATGATGAGATTTGTGACTATAAGGAAATCCGAGATACACTTAACGGAGAAAATGTGAAATTAATTCTCTGCCATTATCCGATTTTGATGTGGAAGGAGCAGCATTATGGTTCTATCCTTTTATATGGACATGTTCATAATTCTGTTGAAGAATATTATTTTAAGAAATGTTTATGTGAAATGAACACGGAAGCCTTCTTTGATAGAAGAAATGGAGATAAGCTGCTTCGTGCATATAATGTGGGCTGTATGATGCCATATATGAATTATGAACCAAGGACATTAGAAGAGATTGTCGTTGGGAGTGAAAGATTTAACAATGAGCAGAAGTTATAAGCATACACCAGTATACAAAGTCGGTGGCAAGACGAAGTTTGCCAAGAGAGTAGTGAATAAGAAAATACGTCGTTCGGTAAAAGATAATCTTGAAAAACTTACGGAACAGTTGGAGACGGATGGCAGACAAATATTTTGTGTGATTGATGAATTGTCATTACTGTCAACACATAAGAAAAGGAAATCAAGGATAGAGGAAAACTGCGTAGTTCTAAAAGAACTTAATGAATTTAGTCAGAAATATGGAGTTGAATTTGTATGTAATGTAGTTGTTTCAAAATGGTCTCAGGATTACAAAACAGCAATTAATGAATAAAGGGAATATGCACCAATGGAATATTTTAATGGTAAAATGAATTTTATGGGAAAAAGAATGTATCTTGATGAGTATAAAAAATCCATTTGGAAGATTAGCCTGCATGTGTATAGAAACAGGAGAACGATTTTACTCTAGATAAGGTGAAACAATGACGAAGGAAATCAATGTATATAATAAAAGAAAACGAGCTATAAAATGCATTACAAACAAGTTTGATTATTTAGGAGACGGTGAACTGTTTTATGAAGACAGATTGCAAGTTGGTAAAATCTATACCATGATAGATGGCAAAAGAAAAGCCTTTGGTCACATGGTTTTTATTGAAGAAATATCTTTTGATTGTGGATTTCAAAGCTGTTTGTTTGAGAAAATGGATGAATATGATGAATCCATACTAATAAATAATGAAACACAATGGATTGTGAATAAATTAAAAAATCATAATTGAGTTGAATAGAGAGAGGTAACAATATGGAAATGAAAAATTTTGATGAGATAATACTCAACGATACCGACAAGCTGTTCCTTGAGGCGGCAAAGAATTTCTATGAAAATGCTGAGGAGGAATACATGCAGGATGTTCAGCGAAGAATTAAGCTTAGAGAAGCCGGACAGAAGGGTACAACTGTTATGTGAGTGCAGGGAACTGAGCAATACTTTGAATTTTGTAACTACCTAATCTAAAAATGAGGAGATTTACTATATGAAAATTTACTGCATGAGTGATATTCACGGACATAGGGTTGAATTTGAGGCTGCTCTGTCACTGGTAATTAAACATCTTAATGAGCCTGATGCCATGCTCTGCTTGCTCGGCGATTATATCCATGGAGGCGATGACAGCTATGGAGTTCTTGACAGGATAATGGAGCTTCAGAACGAGTATGGGAAAGACAAGGTCTGTGCACTGATGGGAAATCATGAGGAGCTTGTGCTGTTTGGAGAATGTGGTATTAATTCCGGGTACAACTCATCTTCTGACGAGATTTACAATAATAAAACGGACAATGATAAATACATACGGTGGATGGAGAAGCTTCCGAGATGGTATAAGAATGGCAATACTATTTTTGTCCATGCAGGAATCGATGAAGATGCAGGTGACTGGTGGCAGTGGGGAACCAGCGACGAAATATTTGTTGAAAAATATCCGGCTGAGACTGGAAGACTTGAAGGTCTGGACATGAAAGTGGTTGCCGGACATGTCGGAACGGGAGAGATATCCGGAAATCCGAATTTCCACGATATTTTCTATGACGGAGAGTCACATTATTATATAGATGGCACGGTAGATGTCAGCAGTAGCATTCCTGTTCTTATGGTTGACACCAGTAAGGATAAGTATTATAAGGTGACGGAGCATGGATGTCATGAGGTTCTACCATATAAAGAAGCTTAATGGAACTTATGCCAGATTATGCCACACCGAGGAAATGCTCTGCATTTTCGAGGTTGGCTCTGAATAGTTATATAAATATTATAAGGAGATGTACATGTCAACCTACGTTATCTCGGATATTCACGGTGAATATGAGAAATTCAATGATTTGTTGAAAAAATAGACTTAAATGATACAGACACTCTCTATGTGCTTGGGGATGTTCTCGACAGAGGTCATCATCCCATCAGAACACTGTTACAGCTTATGGAAATGGATAATGCAGTGTGTCTTGCCGGAAATCATGAGCTGATGGCGATTGACTGTCTCGAATTTCTTACGAAAAACAGCACGGATATACCGATTGATAAGCTTGACGAAGAGGTGTTAGACGCTCTTGTCACCTGGCAGTATAACGGCTCAAGTACGACAATCTCTGAGTTCAGAAGTCTTAGTCTGGATACACAGCAAAAAGTGATTGATTACCTTATGGACATGCCGGTCTATGAGAAGCTTACTGTGTCCGGAAGGAAATATCTTCTGGTGCATGCCGGACTTGGCAATTACAGCCCGGATAAGGAACTTGACGATTATTCTATGGATGAGCTTGTGTGGGACAGGGCGGATTATAACATTCAGTATTTTGATGATGTTTATGTTGTGACTGGGCATACACCTACCCGGACGATACAGGAGAATGACAGGCCTGGATATATATTCAGGAAAAATAACCATATCGCAGTTGACTGCGGTGCCTGTTATCCGGACGGACGACTTGCGGCGATTCGACTTGATGACGGGATGGAGTTTTATTCCGAAATTATATCCAACTAATAAATATTGCATAAAACTAACTTTTGTGCTACCATACTAATGCCGGGCGTTCACGTCGCGGCATTTTGTTGTGTGGGACAGGGACCAGACCCCTGTCCCACACAATTGACTGTATAGAAAAGGGAAAGGAGAATGCAATACACATGATGATGGACAAAAGGCTGATTAATACGGTCAGCGAGAGCAAGAAATATATTGCGGGCAATGTAGCATGCCAGTGGGTGTCGCTTGCAGCTAATATAACGATGATGACGGCGGTGACGCGCCTGCTCATGCAGCTTTACGATGGGGAGGACGCAGGTATTGCACCGATTGCCGCAGTGATAATCGCAGCGGTTATTGTGAGATTTGTGTGCGCGAGGCTGTCGTCCAGGATGAGCTATCTTTCCTCGAAGGCGGTAAAAAAGACGTTAAGGGAGAAGATATATGGGAAGCTTTTAAGGATAGGGCTCAGCTATAAGGAGAGCGTGCAGACATCAGAGATTGTACAGGTAGCTGAGGAGGGCGTGGACCAGCTTGAGACATATTTTGGCGCATATCTTCCACAGCTTTTTTATGCCATGCTGGCACCGCTCACGCTTTTTGTGGTGCTTGTGAGGGTGAATTTGCTGTCGGCAGTTGTGCTGCTTATCTGTGTTCCGCTTATTCTGGTGTCGATAGCGCTTGTGCAGACATGGGCGAAGAAGCTTTTGTCAAAATACTGGGGGCAGTACACAGCACTCGGAGATACCTTCCTTGAAAATCTTCAGGGGCTCACGACACTCAAGGTGTACAGTGCGGATGCGTACAAGCATGAGAGGATGAACGAGGAGTCAGAGAAGTTTCGTAAGATTACCATGAAGGTACTCACCATGCAGCTTAATTCCATAACGATAATGGATTTTATAGCGTACGGCGGTGCGGCGCTTGGAATGATACTTGCAGTCAGCCGGTTCAATGCGGGAGAGGTTGATCTGGCGGGCTGTCTTTTAATCATTCTGCTTGCGGCGGATTTCTTTCTTCCTATGAGACAGCTTGGTTCATTTTTCCACATTGCTATGAATGGAATGGCGGCGAGCGACAAGATTTTCAAGCTTCTTGAACTGCCTGAGCCGGGTAATGCCGGTGTTGAAAATGCACATGCAGATGAAAAAAATGCACAGACCGGCGTTAAAAAGTCATGCGGGGATGGGGATATCATCTGCCATGACCTTCATTATTCATACGAGGAGGACAGAGAGATTCTTCATGGCATTGATGTGACATTTAAGAAGGATAATTTCACGGCGATAGTCGGTGAGTCCGGGTGCGGAAAATCAACACTCTCGGCAGTGCTTATGGGAAGAAATAAGGGCTACACAGGTTCGGTGACAATCGGTGGTGTGGAGATGTCGGAAATTTCCGAGGACAGCCTTATGAAAAATATCACCTACATAAGCCACAACAGCTTTCTTTTTAAGGGAAGTGTCAGGGACAATCTTCTCATGGGAAAATCGGGGGCTAAGGATGACGAGCTGTGGTCGGCGCTAAGAAAGGTTAAGCTTGAGGCATTTCTAAGGGAGCAGCAGGGACTTGATACCGCGGTCGGAGAGGCGGGAGGCAATTTCTCCGGAGGTCAGAGACAGAGGCTCTCAATCGCGAGGGCATTGCTTCACGACACGCCGGTGTATATATTTGACGAGGCTACATCTAATATTGATATCGAGAGCGAGAATGACATTATGGAGCTGATTATGGAGCTTGCCAAGATAAAGACTATCATACTCATATCCCACAGGCTTGCGAACGTGAAGAATGCAGACTGTATCTATGTACTTAAGAAGGGCGGTATTGCTGAGAGCGGTATCCACGAACAGCTGCTTGCACGAAACGGAGAGTTTGCAAGACTGTGGAATGCACAGCAGAGCCTTGAAAACTTTGGAAAGGAGGCTGATGCGTAATGAAGCCGGCAGTGGATGTTAATAACGTGAAAAATAGAAATTCAGATTTAAATAGTAAGAAAAAAAGCAGGGATGGCAACAGCCCTAAAGTGAGAAGCGGCTTTACGGTATGCATGAAGCTGATTGGTCTTGTAAAACCACTCACAGGCTTTATGGTGGGAGCGGTGACAATGGGGCTTGCGGGACATCTGTGTGCCTCGTTCATAACGATATTTGCTGGATATGCACTCCTGTCATATCTTGGCTATAACAGCCTTAATGTGGCGGTGATATTTACCTGCATGGTGTTTTTTGCGCTTGTAAGAGCCGGACTCCGCTATGCGGAGCAGGGCTGTAACCATTTTATTGCGTTCAAGCTTTTAGCGCTTATAAGGGACAAGGTATTCGGCGCGCTCAGGCGATTGTGCCCGGCGAAGCTTGAGGGTAAGGACAGAGGTAATCTGATTTCGATTATCACATCGGATATCGAGCTTCTTGAGGTGTTCTACGCGCACACGATTTCGCCGATATGCATTGCATTTCTCTTTACAATCATAATGTGCCTGTTTATTGGAAGCTTTCAACCTGTATTCGGCTTGATTGCTCTGTGCGCATACCTTGTGGTAGGAATAGTTATCCCGCTTTCCATGAGCAGACTGAGCGGGAATGACGGAATGAGGTTCCGTACCATGTCGGGTGAGCTGAGCAGCTTCGTGCTTGAGAGCCTTCGCGGTCTTGACGAGATTATACAGTTCGGGCAGGGGAAATGGCGTACCGCACAGATGAATGAGAGAAGCGATGCTCTTGCCGCGGATGAGAAGCGAATGAAGGACAATTCGGGAAGAAATACCGCTGTGACCAATACGGTGATTCTGGTCTTTGACATGATAATGCTGTTCACTGCAGCGCACTATTACAATCAGGGACTTGTCGATTTTGACGGAGTGATTATCCCTGTGCTTGCACTCATGAGTTCGTTCGGACCTTGCGTGGCACTTGCCGCACTTGGAAGTACCTTACAGAATACCTTTGCCGCCGGAAACAGAGTGCTTGACATTCTGGAGGAAAGCCCGCTTGTTGAGGATGTAAGCGGAGAAACGGAAATAGGTTTTGATGGTGCAGACGCAGAAAATGTCACATTTGCTTATGATGGTGAGGATATCTTGAAAGCTTTCTCGGTTGAACTGCCTAAGAACAGTGTTGTAGGCATTGTAGGTAAGAGCGGAAGCGGAAAGTCAACCTTCCTTAAGCTTCTCATGCGGTTCTGGAGAGTTGACAATGGAAGTATCAATATATCCGGACATGATATTGAGCATATCAATACGGACAATCTAAGGAGAATGGAAGGCTTTGTGACACAGGAGACACAGCTTTTCCACGATACGATAAGAAACAATCTCCTGATTGCCAAGCTTGATGCCACGCAGGAGGAGCTTGAGGCAGCCTGCAAAAAGGCTTCCGTACATGACTTCATAATGAGCCTGCCGGATGGCTATGACACTCAGGTTGGTGAGCTTGGAGATACACTTTCCGGTGGAGAGAGGCAGCGTATCGGACTTGCGCGGGCATTCCTGCACAATGCGCCGTTCATGCTCTTAGATGAGCCTACGAGCAATCTTGACAGTCTCAATGAGGCAGTTATTTTGAAGGCACTCAATGACGGCAGGGAGGACAAGACAATCGTGCTTGTATCACACCGTGAGTCCACGATGAGGATTGCGGACAAGGTGTACTCTGTTGAGAATGGACGGATGAGCTGATAGTGACATGGGGGATTTTTATGAGTAATAAAAAAGATATTGCCGCTAAGCGTGAGGCTGAGAAGGCTATGGTTTCACTTATGATAAAGCTGTACTGCAACAGGAAGCATGGTACAAAAAAAGAGCTCTGCGCTGAATGTGCGGAGTTAGAAAGCTACGCGCGAAGCAGGAGCGACCGCTGTCCGTTCATGGAGAACAAGACCTTCTGCTCAAACTGCAGGGTGCACTGCTATAAGCCAGAAATGCGCGAAAAAATACGTGAGGTAATGCGTTTTTCGGGACCGAGGATGATGCTTCATCATCCTTGCGCAGCCATGCAACATGTGATATGCACATTGAAGGAGAAAAAAAAGCTGGAAAAGCATCAGGGACGGTAAAATTGGTACACAAAATATAATATTAAATATAGAAATTTACAAATACTATTGCTAAACATGATACATTATGGTATTTTTATATAAAAGCATAGTTCTTATATTTCTGTATAATCTAATTATTCGCGTTTAAGACATTCGTGCTTTTGAATCCCATAGACAACAGCAGGAGCACGATGTTTTGGATATGCATAATGTTTCCTGCAATACACAAGGAGGCATTACAATTGAATAATGAGAGAGTTAAGCTTCAGTGGCATCCGGCATTCTGTGCCGCTGCGCGGCTTGAGTTCAATGAGGACAGAGATGTACTTGAATTTTATTCGGAGTATAATTTAAGCAGGAAGCCATTACAGATAGATCTGCTGATAATCGAGAAGAATAAGAACATCAGGATAAAAAATCAGATTGGTCACATATTCAGGCAGAACAATATAATTGAATATAAAAGTCCCAGAGATTCCATGTCGATAGATGATTTTTATAAGGCAACAGCCTATGCATGTATGTACAAGGCGTTGGGAGAGAAGGTTGATGCGGTTTCAGCCAATGAGCTTACAATCTCAATGATGCGTGAATCATATCCTGCAGGCATGATTGCCACTCTAAAAAGACAGGGAATAGAAATCGAAAAGATGTATGATGGAATATATTATCTGAAGAATTTTTTTATTCCGACACAGATAGTTGTGACAAAGGAGCTGTCTCAGGGACTGCATAACAGTTTTCGTGTGCTGTCAAGAAATGTGGATGAGAAGGATATAGAGACATTTTTAAAGGATGCTGAGGGCTACATAGGAAAGAGTGAGAAATCAGACGCGGACGCGGTGCTGCAGGTGAGCATGTCCGCAAACTATGAGCTATATGAGAAGGTGAGGAGGGATAATACGATGTGTGAAGCGCTGAGAAGACTTATGAAGGATGAGATTGAGGAAGCCTTGGACGCTGCGAAGCAGGAGGGCAGTGCAGAAGGACATATTCAGGCACAGAGGGAGACATCAATGGCACTTGCGAAGATGGGAATGGCGGTTGAGAACATTGCCACCGCCGTAAATGCGAGTATAGAGCAGGTGCAGAGCTGGATAAGTGCGAAAGATAGTGCATCCGCCATGTAATAATATGATACCATGTAATAGTTAGATACAATAGCTTGCTATGAGCTGCAATAAAATAAACCGATGATTCCCATGAAGTATGTGAATTATCGGTTTATTTTTATTGAAAATATATTTTAAAACTCAGAAATAGAAGTTAATTCTGATTCCGGACGTAATGTCTGTATGAACAGTAGATATTCTAGCTGTGGCTATTCGCTAAGATACTCCTCATACCTGGCAATGGCCTCCTTCATTGCAGCAGGGCTTGGAGCACCCTTGGTGAGTCTCTTCTCAACGCAGGTCTTTAAGGAGATGGCATCATAGATATCACTTTCAAATACAGGGCAGATAGCTTTAAGCTCCTCAAGGCTCATCTCGTCTATGGAGATTCCCTTGTCTATGCAGTAGAGGACTATCTGGCCGATTATGCCGTGTGCATCGCGGAACGGAACACCGTGGTTTACAAGGTAGTCGGCAGCGTCGGTGGCATTTGTGAAGCCCGCCATCGCACTCTTTTCCATAACCTCCTTGTTGAAGGACATTGTGTCGAGCATTCCGGTGAAGAGGAGTATACAGCCCTTGGTGGTGTCGATTGCGTCGAAGGTGAGTTCCTTGTCTTCCTGCATGTCCTTGTTGTAGGCGAGAGGCAGTCCTTTCATGGTTGTGAGTAATGACATGAGAGCACCATACACGCGCCCGGTCTTTCCACGGACAAGCTCTGCAATGTCCGGGTTCTTTTTCTGCGGCATTATGGAGCTGCCGGTGCTGTAAGCGTCATCAAGCTCTATAAAGCGGTATTCGTTGGAGTTCCAGATTATGATTTCCTCTGAAAAACGGCTTAAATGCATCATGATTGTCGACATGGCGCTTAAAAATTCAATTAAATAGTCACGGTCGGAAACAGAGTCAATGCTGTTGGCTGTCGCACCTGTAAAGCCGAGAAGAGAGGCTGTGTATTCACGGTCAAGAGGATAGGTGGTTCCGGCGAGAGCCCCTGCACCGAGAGGGCAGTAGTTCATTCTCTTATAAATATCAGCGATACGGCCTCTATCCCTTGAGAACATTTCAAAATATGCACCAAAATGGTGTGCCACGGTGATAGGCTGGGCTTTCTGAAGATGTGTAAAGCCAGGCATGTAGGTTTCGGTGTTTTCCTTCATGATTCTGAGAATCACCTTTAAAAGACCCTTTAAAAGCTCATCGGTCTGTGTAAGCTCATCGCGTGTGTAGAGTCTCATATCAAGTGCGACCTGGTCGTTGCGGCTTCTTCCTGTATGCAGGCGTTTTCCGGCGTCACCGATGCGGGATATAAGCTCAGCTTCAACGAAGCTGTGGATGTCCTCCGCTTCGTTATCGAACTGTAAAGCACCGCTGTCTATATCATTGCGGATTGAGGTAAGTCCGGCTATGATTGCCGCCTTGTCCTCATTTGACAATATTCCCTGCTTTGCAAGCATTGTCACATGCGCGATGCTTCCCTCAATGTCCTGCTTATAGAATCTCCTGTCGAAGGGAAGAGATGCGTTGAAATTGTTTACTAACTGATTGGTTTCCTTTGTGAAACGTCCGCCCCAGAGCTTCATGGTTGTGTCCTCCATAGAGTAATTTATATTTTTTTGTCTGTTATATCCGAAGATGTGTAATCTGGTGAAACATCATTGCCTGCAGCAGAGCCGTTATCTGTTACAGCGTTATTATCAGCAATAGAATTGTCATTTGCAACAGCGTTGGTACATGAAATAGAACTGTCACTGTCGGATGCCGCTTTGGCTGTGCTTTCGGAACTATTATCCTGAATCCCCTTCGCCTTTGTAAAAGGAAGAAATCCCTTGCCGGCTTCCTTTCTGTAGAAGCAGTATATGATGAAGAGTATTACAACAGATGTAAATGTAATCATTATGCCGGGCTTGAAGCCACGCGGTGTGAATGAGAGCTCAATCGTGTAGTCACCCGGTTCGAGCTCAACGCCGATGAGAGCCTCTGCAATTTCAGTGATTTCCGTTTTAACTCCATTTACCTTTAGTGTCCAGCTAGGATCATAAGGGATTGACAGCATCAGTATTCCGGCTTCATTTACATGTATTGTTCCGGAAATTTTAGTATCGGAATAGGCTGTAACGTCAAGTCCCTGTGTATTTAAGATATTGTAAGCCTCAATAAATTTGTCAGCGTTCATGGTGTAGACGTATGCATTGAGGGCTTCTTCGCCATCCTTGTCAGCTATTTTTATAAGTGTTCCGGCAGTCTGCCAGCCAAGGTCAATTATTCTGCCGTGGTTGATACCGGCGAAGTTCTCATTGCTCTCGTCTATGGTAACCTTGGCTGTCTTTACTGATTTATTACCAATATACACATAGACATGCTCATCCTTTTCAACATCAATTGTTATTCCGCCCTTATCGTTATTATTGAAATCTATTGTTGTAAAGAGAGAGCTAATGCCTGTATTCTCCTGTACAAAATCATTTTGTACCGAGAAAGGATTGCTGTTTTTATAATTCCAGTCATCATTTATGGTTGAGCTTACCATGTAGCCGAGAGGAAGAGTGTACTTTGCATGATATAAGTACTCATCGTCAGCTGTGCCGACAAGCTCCAGCGTTGTGGTATCTGTAAGCTCCTTGTTGCTCAAAATATATTTGATGTCGAACATTGAGTATACAAGAGGGGTAGCACCATGGTCTGCGTAGGCATTCATGGAATGTTCAAGCCCGAGTCTTCCGAACAGCTCTGTCACGCCGGCATAAGCGGTGGACGAGAAGGTACTTGCACTGTTGAAATTGTGCCATGCGGCATCGTTTTTTGAGCGGTAGCCGAAAGCCTTGGCGATACGGTAGAAGGAATCGTCGGATTCGGAAAGCTCCGTGGTGAGGGTCTTTACAGAGTCATAGTCCTTGAAATATGCGCTTCGCCCTGTGGTGCTGTAGCCGGTTTCCTCCATGTTCATCGTACATTCTATGCAGCTTACACAGAACAGAAGAAAGACGATAAAGTGTATCTTGAGCTTATCCTTCTTGTAGAGAAGTGCCACAATCACATACAACAGCATGAAAAACGCATTCACAAACAGAATGCCATATTCAGGGTCGTTATCCCCGCCGCTGTGGTCGAGCCACAGAAGGTAGATTAAAAATAATCCGAATGCCTTTGCTAGCTGGCTTGTACTATAGTCCTTCATATCCTTGTATGCGTCGAAGCACATGGTGAGCAGTATGAAGATGTAGACAAATGACTGCCTTGCCGGAAGTGAATTCGGGTAGTGGAAGCCATGCCATATAAAATTCGGTATATTGAAGCTGAACGCGAATATGAATACAAAGAGCAGAACGGATTTTGCAATCTTTTCGCGGGCGCTTATTTTCCTGTTAAAAATATATAGCGGGTAGAGCAGGAATACAGCCACACCGCAATATATGTTTGGAAGATGTTCAAGACCTATGCACACTTCTGTATTTGCAAGCTGTCTGTTGAGGACAGTAACAACTGAAAAATACTGGGTAAGTGTCTTTGGAAAGCTTATGTCGCTTGAGGCTGTGAGTCCGAGAGCATAGAGCTCAGGAAGCAGTATAACGGCGGACATGGCACCTGCAAGCAGTGAAAATATTGTAAAGTAACCAATTTTCTGAAGATATACTGTTTTTTTCTCAGGAACAGGCATTGTCACAAGCAGCACAAAAAAATAGAAAACAACACTTATGCATACCATGATGGCAATATAGTAGTTGGACAGTATTGTAAGTCCGAGCGTGATTGAGTACATCAGACCCTTATCTTCTTTTATAAGACTTTCAAGCCCTAACAGCACCAGTGGGAGCAGAAGCATGCAGTCGAACCACATGAGATTCCAGCTGAATGCTGCCGTGAAGCCTGAAAGAGCATAAAACATACCAAAAATTGATACCGTTATATTGCGTACGTTGAAGCGCTTTGCAATATAATAGGTAAAGGTTGTCGAGGCGAGAGCAAGCTTGATAAGAATAATTATGTTCATCAGCTCAATTATGAAGCTGTGAGGAAAAAATCCCACAAACCAGTTGAGCGGGCTGGAAAGATAATAACCATATAAAGCGGAAAAATTAGAACCCAGTCCTATCTCCCAGGAATAAAAAAGACTGCCGCCGTTGCGTATCTTGTCCCACAGCTCCGAAAAGAACGGACAGTACTGGTGGTACATGTCTGAACGCAGATATACATTGTCACCGAAAGGATATATTCCGCGGACCGCAAAAATTGCAATCATGATAATCAGCGGAAGGAAAAAAGAAATGAAATACATTGGATGTATTGCTTTTTTTTCTTTGAATCTCATGTCAAAAATAACCCCTATTTCTTCTTCTTAAATATAAATAATTTGCTGGCAACGTAGTTTATGATTACCACGAAAACTGCTGCAATTACCTTAGCTATAAGCTCAGGTACTCCTATTATTTCTACGGTGAGCGCCAGAAAGCCTGTCTCAAAAAGCAGGGAGATGATTCTCGCTGCTCCGAAAGAAATGACTTCCTTGAAAACGAGGGCAGGCTCCCAGCTTTTGCTCTCGAATACAAATAATTTGTTGGTTATATATGCAAAAACTACCGCAAAAACCCATGCAATTACGTTAGAGGTGATATAGTATACCGCAAAAACCTCAGTAAACAGCCAGTAGAATACAAAATTTACAACGGTTGTCAACACGCCGAAAATAAGGTAACTAATAACTTCACGGGTAAAAAATTTCTCTATAAGCTTATTTATCAGATTTTTCATTACTAATGTCTTTTTCCTTATCTTTATTTATGTTGCTTTCCTTTTCTATATAAATAGGACGCTGCTTCACCTCTGTAAAGATTCTTGCCAGATATTCACCTATGATACCTATACTAAGCTCTATAATCCCGCCGAGGAAGAGCAGTATTATGATGGTGGAGGCATAGCCCGGTAAATCTTTTCCGAACACCAGTGTCTTTATAAGAAGATAAAATCCGTATAAAAGTGCAAGGGAACTGATTGTTGCACCTATGACGGAGAGCATGCGCAGAGGGGCAACGGAAAATGAGATGATTGCGTCCATCGCATATTTAACAAGACCGGAAAACTTCCATTTGGTTGTTCCGAGGGTGCGCTCAACATTTTCGTAAGGAATCCATTTAGTGTCGAAACCGACCCAGCAGAACAAGCCCTTGGAAAAGCGTTCTTTTTCAGGAAGCTCCACGAGGCTGTTGACCATCTGTCTTGACATGATACGATAATCTACCGCACCATAAGGCATCTTTGTGTTGGTCAGCTTGTTGTTAAGCTTATAGAATGACTGTGAAAAAAAGCTTCTGATTTTCTTTTCACCTGTGCGGGTTGTTCTGTAGGCAGCGCAACAGTCATACCCTTCTTCAATTCCTTCGATAAGCTTCGGGAAAAGTGCAGGAGGGTGCTGAAGGTCTGCGTCCATCACGATGACATAGTCCGCGGTTGTATTTTTTAGTCCCGCAAACATGGCGGCTTCCTTACCAAAATTACGCGAAAAAGAGACGTACCGTACATCATCATGGTCTGCGGCAAGTCCCTTTAGCAGGAGCAGGGTGTTATCCCTGCTCCCGTCATTTACAAAAATGTATCTGAAAGAGTAATTATTGATAGCTGCCACATGCTTGGAGGTTTCCTCGTAGTAAGCTGCGATAACTTCCTGTTCGTTATAGCATGGTACAACAATATCGATAGTTTTCATTACTTCTTCTCCTCTAACATGGCACGAACTTTCATTGAAAGACCGAAGAGGTTGATAAAGCCCTCTGCGTCATGGTGGTCATAAAGCTCACCTGTTGTGAAGCTTGCGAGTGTCTCACTGTAAAGTGAGTTAGGGCTTGTTGTGCCTGCCTTGATGATGTTGCCCTTATAGAGCTTCATCTTAACCTCACCTGTAACCTTCTCGTCAAGAGACTCTACGAATGCCTGGCATGCCTCGCGAAGAGGTGTGAACCACTTTCCTTCGTATACGATGTTGGCGAACTTCTCGGAGATTCCTTTCTTAAAGGAAAGGCTGTCACGGTCAAGGATGAGCTCTTCAAGCTGCTCATGAGCTGCCATAAGGATTGTTCCGCCCGGTGTCTCATACACGCCACGGCTCTTCATGCCGACAACACGGTTCTCAACGATATCAACGATTCCGATACCGTGCTTTCCGCCAAGCTTGTTTAACTTTCTTAAAATATCGGAAGCCTTCATCTTCTCTCCGTTAATTGCAACAGGGCGGCCATTCTCGAATGTGAGGGATACATACTCAGCTTCATCAGGAGCCTTCTCAGGTGATACTCCAAGCACAAGAAGATGGTCATAGTTAGGCTCGTTGGCAGGGTCCTCAAGCTCAAGACCTTCATGGCTGATGTGCCAGATATTGCGGTCGCGGCTGTAGCTGTTGTCTGCTGAGAATGGAAGGTCTATACCATGAGCCTTGCAGTAATCAATCTCATCCTGACGTGACTGCATCTTCCATGTCTCGTTGCATCTCCAAGGAGCGATAATCTTGATATCAGGTGCCAGAGCCTTGATTGAAAGCTCAAAACGAACCTGATCATTACCCTTGCCTGTTGCACCGTGGCAGATTGCGACAGCGTTCTCCTTGCGGGCAATCTCAACAAGCTTCTTAGCGATGAGCGGACGCGCAAATGATGTACCGAGAAGGTACTTGTGCTCGTATACGGCATCAGCCATAACTGTAGGTAAAATATAGTCATCTACGAATTCGTCAACGACATCAAGAATGTATAATTTCTCAGCGCCGGAGAGCTTAGCTCTCTCCTCAAGTCCGTCAAGCTCACTTTCCTGACCGACATCTATGCAGCAGCATACTACATCATAATTATAGTTTTCCTTAAGCCAAGGGATGATTGCGGTGGTATCAAGACCGCCGGAGTACGCGAGTATAACTTTGTCTTTCATAATTAATATTCCTCCTGATTGGATTACTTATGTATGCGTCCTGTGCGTCTGTATACGCCCTGTTGCAAACACTGAAATAAATATACATCAAAAATACATTATATGCAAGAGTTTATCCAGTTTTTTTCAATTTTTTGTTGCATAATATTCATAAATGATGTATATTTATAAAAAATCAAGCTGGAAGAAGCAGGGAAATATATATGCGGAAATATATTCCGGAAAGCTGCTCCGAAAAAATTCAGAGAAGATAGCTTTTGGATACGGATATATATAAATTGGGTATGGACTTTTGAAAGCATGAATAATAAGATAGAAATAAACAGAGAATTTATCTCTGCATAAGATTAAACAGGAGATGTGCGCTATGGTGAAGGTTGGTATTATCGGTTCTACAGGTTATGCGGGAAATGAACTCGTAAGGCTGCTGCTTGGACACAAGGATGTCCGGATTGTATGGTATGGCTCGAGAAGCTATATAGATAAGAAGTATTCACAGGTTTATCAGAACATGTTTAAGCTTGTCGATGATGTATGCCGGGATGACAATATGGAGGAGTTAGCTTCACAGGTTGATGTGATATTCACGGCTACACCTCAGGGATTATGCGCCTCCCTTGTGAATGATGATATTTTGTCTAAGGTAAAGGTAATAGATTTAAGTGCTGATTTCAGACTGAAGGACGTCAAGGTGTATGAGGAATGGTATAAGCTTGAACATGCGGCACCACAGTATATAGCTGAGGCTGTGTACGGACTGTGTGAGCTGAATCGTGACAGGATAAAGGATACGAGGATTCTTGCAAACCCGGGCTGTTATACAACCTGTTCAATTTTAACAATATATCCGCTTGTGAAGGAAGGGCTTATAAAGCCACAGTCCATCATAATTGACGCCAAGTCAGGAACCTCAGGCGCGGGCAGAGGCGCCAAGGTAGCCAATCTGTACTGTGAGGTTAATGAGAGCATTAAGGCTTACGGTGTCGGGACACATAGACATACACCGGAGATTGAAGAGCAGCTTTCTTATGCGGCAGGTGAGGAGGTTAAGCTTATTTTCACACCACATCTTGTTCCGATGAACAGGGGAATACTGGTGACTGCATACGCTGATTTGAAGGATGGGGTCACAGATGAGATGATACGCAGTGCTTATGAGAAGCATTATGCAGATGAATACTTTATAAGGCTGCTTGACAAGGATGTATATCCGGAGACACGCTGGGTTGAGGGAAGTAACTTTGTGGATATCGGCTATAAGGTTGAACCGCGTACAGGCCGTGTGATTATGATGGGAGCTATAGATAATCTTGTTAAGGGTGCTGCAGGACAGGCAATACAGAATATGAATATAATGTTCGGCTTCGATGAGAAGGAAGGGCTTATGGGAGCACCGGTGTTCCCATAGCAGCATAATGCTTCAGGCCTGCGGGGCTGCTTTACGGCGGAAAAATTCCCGGATATCAAATGAGGGCAGGAATGTCTTTTGACCCTCAATACCATAAATATAGAATCAGGAGGATAAGTATATGAAGTGCATTGAAGGCGGCGTATGTGCTGCGAAGGGTTTTAAGGCGACAGGTCTTAATGCCGGAATTAAGAATAATGTCAAGAAGGATATGGCACTTGTATTTTCAGAGGCACCTTGTGTCAAGGCGGGAACTTTTACAACCAACAGAGTGTGTGCGGCTCCGGTAAAGTGGGACAAGAAGGTTGTGTTCGAGTCTGAGAGTGCACAGGCAATCGTGGTGAACAGCGGTATCGCGAATGCCTGTACAGGTGATGAAGGCTATGAGAAGTGCCGCCTGATGGCAGCGCAGACAGCGGCGGAGCTTGGAATAAGTGAGGACGCTGTGCTTGTTGCGAGCACGGGAGTTATCGGAAAGCAGCTTCCTATGGATATTATAGGAAATGGAATAAAGCAGCTTCCGGGACAGCTTGGGGCGGCAGCGGCAGATGCAGCACTGGCTGCGGAGGCTATTATGACAACGGATACTAAGTCAAAGCAGGCTGCCGTTGAGTTTGAGGTGGATGGTGTTCCTGTACATATAGGCGGAATGTGTAAGGGCTCAGGAATGATACATCCGAATATGGCGACAATGCTATGCTTTATCACCTCGGATGCGGCTGTTGATGAGAAGCTTTTACAGACGATGCTGCGCTCAATAGTTGATGATACCTTCAACATGATTTCGGTTGACGGAGATACATCGACTAACGATTCGGTTCTCCTTATTGCAAATGGAATGGCGGGTAATAGGAAAATTGAGAATGAGAGCAGCACAGGATATAAAGAGTTTTACGATGCGCTTTTCTACATCCTGTGTGAGCTTTCAAAGAAGATAGCGGGTGACGGAGAGGGAGCTACCTGTCTTTTTGAGGTGCAGATGAAGAATGTAAAGACCAAGGCGGATGCGAAGGTGCTTGCAAAGTCTGTCATCACCTCCAGTCTTACCAAGGCTGCAATCTATGGACATGACGCGAACTGGGGAAGAATACTCTGCGCAATGGGCTATTCGGGTGTTGATTTTGACCCGGAGAAGGTTGATATATGGTTCAAGAGTGAGGCAGGAGAGTTAAAAATCGTTGAGGACGGCAAGGCGACGGATTACAGCGAGGAGAAGGCAACCGAGATTCTTTCCAGGGAGCATGTAATCGCAATCGCCGATGTAAAGCAGGGTACTGAGTCGGCAACAGCTTACGGCTGCGACCTCACACATGAATATGTGTCAATAAATGCTGATTACAGAAGCTAAGCAGTTTACGGAGCTATTCATAAAAAATTGAATTGGGAGATTGAAAATGCGTAATTATGACAATGAGATGGCAAAGGCTAATGTCCTCATAGAGGCATTGCCTTATATTCAGAAATTTAACCGCAAGGTTATTGTGGTAAAATACGGTGGAAGTGCAATGGTTGATGAGGAGCTTAAAAAGAAGGTCATTGAGGATGTGGTTCTTTTAAAGCTTGTCGGCTTCAAGCCGATTATCGTACATGGCGGAGGCAAGGAGATAAGCCGCTGGGTTGCCAAATCCGGCATGGAGCCGAAGTTCGTGAACGGACTCAGGGTTACGGATGAGCCTACGATGGAGATTGCCGAGATGGTGTTAAACAGGGTCAATAAGAGCCTTGTAAACCTTGTCGAGCAGCTTGGCGTGAAGGCTGCGGGAATAAGCGGAAAGGACGGAGCCACAATACATGTGAGCAGGAAGCTGTCGGGCGGACAGGACATCGGCTTTGTCGGCGAGGTCACTAAGGTTGACCCATCGCTTATAAATACGCTCCTTGAAAATGATTTTATCCCGATTATATGTCCTATAGGAATTGATGATGACTATAATACCTACAATATCAATGCTGATGATGCCGCATGTGCCATAGCTAAGGCGGTAAAGGCTGAGAAGTTAGCTTTCCTCACAGATATAGAAGGTGTGAGAAGGATTGCAGATGACCCTGAGTCACTTATTTCAGAGCTTAGCCTTACAGAGGCCGAAGAGCTTATAGGGAATGGAAATATCGGCGGAGGTATGCTTCCTAAGCTCAATAACTGCATTGATGCGATTGAGAATGGTGTATCAAGGGTACATATCATGGACGGACGTATTCCGCATTGCCTGCTTCTTGAGATTTTCACGGACAAGGGTGTTGGAACGGCAATAATAGACAGAAATGCAGAGAGGTTTTATGATGGAGACAAAGACAAATAATATTATAAACAAAGCCGAAGAGAATCTTATCCATACATACAACAGGGCTGATTTGGTGCTTGACCACGGTGACGGAGTGTATCTGTATGATGTGGAGGGAAATAAGTATCTTGATTTCGCGGCAGGTATAGCCGTATATGCACTTGGTTATAATTATAAGGATTATAATGAGGCACTTAAGGCACAGATTGATAAGGTTGTGCACATTTCCAACCTTTACTACAGTGAACCGCTTGCTGAAGCCGCACAGAAGCTTGTCAAGGCAACGGGGCTTAGCAAGGCATTCTTTACCAACAGCGGAACGGAGGCTATAGAGGGGGCGTTAAAGCTTGCAAAAAAATACGCATATCTTCGTGACAACAGTACGGACCATGAGATAATCGCCATGGAGCATTCGTTTCACGGAAGGAGCATGGGAGCACTGTCCGTGACCGGAAATGCGCATTACAGGGAGGCGTTCGGACCTCTTATTCCGGGAATACGTTTCGCTGAGTACAATAATCTTGAGAGCGTGAAGGCTCTTGTGAATAAAAAGACCTGTGCGATAATATGTGAGACTGTTCAGGGTGAAGGCGGAATTTTTCCTGCCGATAAGGAATTTCTGGAGGGACTTAGAAAGCTGTGCGATGAGAATGACATGCTTCTCATACTTGACGAGATTCAGTGCGGCATGGGAAGAACAGGCTCAATGTTCGCATACCAGCAGTACGGTGTTATGCCGGATGTGGTGACATCTGCCAAGGCGTTAGGCTGCGGAATACCTGTAGGAGCATTTGTGGCAGGAAGCAAATGCGATAAGGTTTTAGTTCCCGGTGACCATGGAACAACCTACGGTGGAAACCCTCTTGCAACTGCTGCTGCGTCAAAGGTATTTGACTTATTTGCGGAAAATGATATTATAGGACATGTGAATGAGGTGGCACCTTATCTTATGGAAAGGCTTAAGGACTTTGCCGGCAGGCACAGCAGTGTCAAGGCGGTAAGAGGGCTTGGTCTTATGTGCGGTATGCAGTTTAAGGATGAACTTCCGGTTGGAAATGTTGTAAGGGCTGCGAGAGAGCATGGGCTTATAGTTATCAGTGCGGGACTTAATACTCTCAGATTTGTACCGCCGCTTATTATTACTAAGCAGAATGTGGATGAGATGATTGATATTCTGGAGAAATGTGCATAAGACCGCCTCATAGTAATAATTGAAAGGTTATATTTTATATATGAGATCAGGTTCTGTTTTAAAAAGATTTATAGGTGCAGCTATGTGTGGAGCACTTGTTATGGCAGGTATATCCGGCTGCCGGATTCAGTATGTCGAGGATGAGACAGCATCGGAGGAGACGGCTGCCGAGAGTATGGAGGAGGACAGGCAGGTTGACATCAATTTATGGTACAGCGATGAGATATATTCGGATTATCTGAGTATGTGTGCCGCACAGTATGAGAATGCCAATAAAAATGTCCATATCAATATTGAATATATACCTGAGACAGATTATATGTCCACACTTACCTCAGAAGCGGTAAAACCGGGAAAGGTGGATTTGTACCTGGTTGACAATGACAATTTAGAGCAGGTAAAGCTTGCCGGTATTGCCTCCGAAAACCGTCTTACGGACATATATAATGTGTATAACTATAGTCAGACTGCGCTCAATGCCTGCACATATAATGATAAGCTTATCGCATATCCATTAAGCTATGATACGAGCTTTCTTATCTATAACAGGGATTATGTGCAGGATGCCGATATGAGTAATTTTGAGGCAATCAAGCTTTTTGCGGAAAATCTTGAGGTTCCGGCAGGCAGCAGCATAAGTTCTGTTTTTACATGTGACCTTAAGGATATTTTTTATAATTATGGATATCTGGGAGCGTACCTTGATATAGGCGGAAAAGCTGGAGACGACAAGACAAATATATTCAATATTACAACCGACCTCACAAAAGCGGCGGAATTATATAAGCAGCTTATTGAATATTTTTACATTGATATTAACAGTGTGGACTACTATTCATGTATCAATGATTTTGAACAGGGTTCCATTGTGTTCACCATCGGCGATGTACAGATGTATCAGAGGGCGAAGGTTCAGGATGGGTTAAATGTCGGAGTGGCAGCTTTCCCGGATATGAGTGAAGAGGTAAAGAGTGCACCGCTGTCTGTTACAACTGTGGTGGCGGTCAATCCTTTTTCTGATGATATAGCGGTTGTGGAGAGCTTTGCAAAGCTTCTCACATATACCGGTGCAGGGAGATTATATGAGACAGCGGGTGTGCCTTCATGCAGGAGAATAGACAATGAGGACGAGAATCTTGACAGGATATACGAATCCTATGACAAGTCTGTTCCTAAGCTTAAGCTTATGTACAGCGATGAATTTTATGCGCTGCTTGAAATTACAATGCACCAGCTTGCGGAAGGGACAGGGGATGTGCAGAGCCTTTCTAATGTGCGCGATTACCTTTATAAGAACTGGCAGTCTGACGGCGGAACAGATAGTGAGTCCGGCAGTGAAGAACAATAGATGAAAAATAGAGTTGGAAATGTTGAAAACCCGGTTGCAATAGCCGGGTTTTTTGGTTACAATAAAAAGGCAGGTTATCTTTCCTGAAATAGAGGGACCTTATGAGACAGACATAAGGAGAGAAGATGGCAAAAAAAAGATTTTATAAGGTTTTTATTTATGTGGCAGGTGTGTTTTCTATTGTGGCATGTGGCTTTCTATACTCATGTACATCAAAAAAGGGTGAAACCTATACCATAGGGCAGCATACGGAGAGTGAACAGTATGAAGAAGTAACCTCGGCTGGCTCATCGGATACTCATGCGGAGGAGACATGTATAGCGGAAACACTTAAGACTATATTCGTATATGTATGTGGAAACGTAGTAAATCCGGGGGTATACGAGGCTTATGAGGATTCAAGAGTATATGAGCTGATAGATAAGGCGGGCGGTGTCACAGACAACGGCTGTCTTGAGGCTGTGAATCTTGCTGAGCATGTATATGACGGACAGAAGCTGTATATTCCTGATTACGAGGAGTATGAGGACAAGGGAAGTATTTCATATCAACAGGAAAATTCAGATAATAGAAGTTCAATGGTCAATATAAACAGCGCTGATGCGGAAGCTCTGATGACACTTCCGGGGATAGGAAAATCACGCGCAGAGGCAATTATTGATTACCGTAATACCAATGGTTTTTTTACATGTATCGAGGATATTATGTGTGTGGGCGGAATCAAGGAGAGTGCTTTTTCCAAAATAAGAGAATACATTTGTGTTAATTAAAATACATTGCTTGAAGAGTGGCTGAAAGGGGAAAAATGGCGGATAAGGTATTGGTAGTCGATGATGAAAAGCTCATTGTAAAGGGGATAAAATACAGCCTGGAGCAGGATGGCATGGAGGTATCGTGTGCTTATGACGGAAGGGAGGCGTTAGACCTTATAAAGGCTAATAATTACGATATTATTCTGCTTGATGTCATGCTGCCTGAGATGGATGGTTATACTGTGTGCCAGCAGGTGAGAGAGTTTTCGGATGTTCCGATTATAATGATAACGGCAAAGAGTGAGGATATGGATAAGATACTTGGTCTTGATTATGGTGCGGATGATTATATGACCAAGCCGTTTAATATACTTGAGGTAAAGGCACGAATCAAGGCGATTAAGAGAAGAAACAGGCATATTGCCACAGCTGATCCGTCGACACGTATTGTGGCGGGAAATATGGTCATGGACAGGAATAACAGACATGTGTATATAAAGGGAAAGGAAATCAGTCTTACAACCAAGGAGTATGATGTCCTTGAGCTTTTAGTGACCAATCCGAATAAGGTATACGGCAGGGAGATGCTTCTGAGCCTTATCTGGGGATATGACTATCCGGGAGATGCCAGGACAGTTGATGTGCATATAAGGAGGCTCAGAGAGAAGATTGAGTCTAATCCGAGTGAGCCGGAGTATGTCCACACTAAGTGGGGGATGGGTTATTTCTTTAAGCAGTGAATAGAAAACAGTCGCAAATAAAAGGATATGATATGAAAAATAAACTTTTGTCTATGCTGAGGACAATAGGAAAGCACATAGTAAGCATACGGTTCACGGCAGTGATTATGATACTTGCAGCTTCCGTAGTCCCGCTTCTTGCTGTAAGGGGAATAGTCGTAAACAGCTTCCTTGAAAGACAGATAAAACAGCTGGAGACGAGGCTTCTTAATACAGGTAATATCCTATCAGCCGATATCGGTAAGAGTGGATATTTTGACAGACAGTATGATGACAGAATCAATGCGCAGGTCGAGCAGCTTTCCTATATGTATTCCGGACGGATTGTGGTAGTTGCGTCTAACTATAATGTGGTTAAGGATACTTATGTTGATCAGGAAAATAAGACTCTTGTGTCCTACGAAGTAAATCAGGCTTTTCATGGTATAGTAACCAGCAGCTATGACAGCAAATACGGAATAATAGAGATAACACAGCCGATATATTCCTCTAATGGAAATAATATAATAGGAGTTCTTATGTTCGCTGTGCCTGATACATCCATAAGGGAGAACGTAAGATATATCGAACGCTTTATTACATCGGCTATAGACGTAACATTTACCGTCATGGTGCTTGTGGCACTTGCGTATGCGTTTGGAATAAGCAGACCTTTCATAAAACTTGCAGAGGCAATACATGGAATGACAAGCGGATATATGGATAAAAGACTTGATGAAGATAAGGGGCTTGGCGAGGTGTGTCTTATATCAACGGAGGTGAATAAGCTGCTTGAAAGGTTGAAAACACTTGATGATTCAAGGCAGGAGTTTGTTTCAAATGTTTCACATGAGCTTAAGACGCCGATAACCTCGATAAAGGTGCTTGCCGATTCACTTAATACGCAGCAGGATGTTCCGAATGAATTATATAAGGAATTCATGCACGATATTGTTGAGGAGATTGACAGGGAGAGTCAGATAATCAATGACCTTCTTTCCCTTGTCCGCATGGATAAGACGGCAGCAGGACTTAATCTTGCACCGCAGAATATAAACGAACTTGTTGAGCATGTCCTAAGAAGACTTAAGCCTATAGCCGAGGAGAAGAATATTGAACTTGTGCTTGAGAGCTTCAGACCTGTTGTGGCAGAGATTGACGAGGTGAAAATTACTCAGGTTGTAACCAATCTTGTCGAAAATGGAATAAAATATAATGTTGCTAATGGCTGGGTGAGAGTTTCAGTAAATGCAGACCATAAGTTCTTTTATCTGACAGTTGCCGATTCTGGTATCGGAATCCCTGATAATTGCAGGGATAAGATATTTGAGAGATTTTATCGTGTTGATAAGGCACGTTCACGCCAGACAGGAGGAACGGGACTTGGTCTTGCAATAACAAAGACGGTGGTGCTTATGCATAAGGGTGCCATCAGGGTATATAGCAAGGAAGGTGAGGGAAGTACGTTTACGGTGCGGATACCGCTTACCCAGGCAAAGAAATCATAAAGACGAGGAATGCAATGAAAACAATTTCACGTAAACATAAATTTTTATTGGCAGTCATTGCCGGCATGCTGATTATCGGGATGTATGTGCTTAGTGCATGTTCTGATGCAGGTAAAGGTGCTGAAAATGATGTGGCACAGCTTGGTGAAAATCAATATCTTGTTTATTATCTTGACGAGACCGGACAGGCTCTGACATCTGAGGTATACACTGCAAAGGTGGCGGATGATCCGATAAAGCTGGCTCATGAGCTATGGGAAGTCATGCAGAATCCGGCGTATGGCAGAAAGCATACAAGTACAGTCCGAAGGGATATTACAATTATAGATACCAGACTCAGCGATGAGGTATTGTCGGTATATTTTACCGATAGCTACAGTCAGCTTTCTGTCGAGGATGAGGTTATGTTCAGGGCTTCGTATGTCAAGACCATGACACAGCTGCAGGGGATTAAGTATGTCAGCTTTTATGTGAATGAACAACCGCTTCAGGATGCAATCGGAAATCCGGTGGGAATTATGCTGGCCTCAGATTTTATTGAGGACATAGGCTCAGGCGCATACAGGACATGGGTTGATTTGTCGATATACTATGGCAATGCCGATTCGGATAAGCTTGCTCCGGAGCGGATAACTATAGGCTACGGCAAGGAGGCTTCCGTCGAACGTGTTATCATAGAACAGCTTATCAAGGGACCCGGTGAGGAAAATCACATTAGAACGGTTCCGGCAACACTCACACTTCTGAGCGTCAAGACGAAGGACGGAATATGCTATGTTGATTTCGATTCCGTTTTGACGGATGAGATACTGCCTGTATCACCGGCTGTGACCGTATACTCGATTGTAAATTCGCTCTGTGAGCTTTCTAATGTCAACAAGGTCCAGATTTCGGTAAAGAGCAGTACGAATATCATTTTTAGAGATACAATAGATTTGTCACAGCCTTTGGAGAGGAGCTTGGATATTATTGAGACATCGAAAAATTAAAAGACCATTGGTTCCGGCACTTGTATTTACGGTGGCGGGAGTTCTGATTGGACTAATGCATGCGCCCCTGCCGCCGGTGTTATTACCGGCGGCAGCACTCGGCGGTATCTGGTTGATGCCAATGCTGTCAGGGCGTAATGAATCTGATAAATGTAATAAACATAATTATATAAGGGGCTGTAGCTATAGCCTTGAAAAGAGCTATAGTTATGGGCAGAATTATAGCCATGATAAGGATTATGGCTATAAAAAAGGCTGTGGTGATGAAAAAAAACGTAATTACAATAGAAGCCTGTATATTCAGCTATTCTTATTTCTCTTATTATTTCTGGTTGGTTTTATCACAACATATATCCATGAAAATTATGACAATAAAATATTTAGTGAAGAATTATTCAGTGAAGAGTTACCTGCGGCGGAAAAAGCAGAATATGGCGGTGGTGTGATTCGCATATCAGGGGTGGTTGAGAAGGTGTCGGAGGGGACATACTCAAAAAGGCTGATGTTAAAAAAATGCTGTATAAATGGCAGGAGGCTTGTAAACAATATTGTCCTTGAGATGTCGGACAATACATCTTATGGCTGGTCGGCGCGAAGAGGAGACCATGTGGAGGCAAATGTGGAACTTGAAGCTTCACAAAGCATGCTGCCTATTCCGGCTGCTGCAGCTAATCCGGGACAATTCGACCTGCGACAGTACTATAAATCGCTGGGATATCTCTATTATATTGAAGAACCGGAGGTTATTTCGGTGTCAGGAGGGAAAAACCGGATTGTTTACCGGCTTGACAGCCTGAAGACCTCCTTGAAGGCTGTGTATCGTAAATGCTGCACGGCAACGGACGCAGGGGTGTATGCGGCGATGGTAACAGGCGACAGGTCGGACATGGATTCGACTATAAGCGAGCTTTTTTCCGCGGCGGGAATAGGGCATATTCTTGCCATATCGGGACTTCACATATCGCTTATAGGCATGGGACTGTACAAGCTGTTGCGGAGAATAGGTTTTCTCTGTCCGATGTCTGCGATTGTAAGCGGAATATTCGTTGTATTGTTCGGCGTTATGACAGGTAATTCTGTGTCCGCGACGCGCGCGATAGTGATGTTTGTATGCGCGGTGAATGCACAGGTGCTTGGAAGGAGGTATGATATCCTTTCAGCAGTGTCATTGTCCGCAATTATACTTATATTGAAGAATCCGTATGTTATTGCCAATTCCGGTTTCCTGCTGTCGTTTATGGCTATTGCAGGTGTGGCGGTTGTCACAGATGGATTCTCCGTAAAATGGCTGAGGTGGCTTACGGGACCGGCAGCAATTCAGCTTGCGACACTTCCCATCATTCTGTGGTTCTACTACGAAGTACCTGTCTATTCTGTGTTTCTGAATCTTATTGTTGTCCCATTGATGAGTTTAATAATGATATCTGCGCTTGGCTGCGGACTGTTGGGACTTATAAGTATACCGGCAGGGTGTTTTTTTGCCGGCGCAGGACATTACATACTTATCCTGTTTCAATATGGCAGTGAACTTATGCTTTCGCTTCCGGGAAGTGTGTTTGTGGCAGGCAGACCGGAGCTGTGGCAGGTGATGGTGTACTATATTCTGTTATTTCTTTTTTCACAGAGAAAACGTGTTGTGGTGTGGATTGAAAAGAGAGCGGTAAGGAGATGTGGAGAAGCGGAATGTGAAGTAAAGAAACACAGAGAGGTGGGACGCGAAGCAGTGAAAGGTGGCGCAAGGAAAGGTGAAGCAGGGAAATGTGAAGCAAGGAAATGTGAAGCAAGGAAATGTGAAGCAGAGAAGCCGGAAGCTGGGAAATGTGTCATGGGTGCGAATATATTTTTAAGGAGCCTGCTTGTCATTGCAGTCATAATTCTCCTGACAAGGGGGCGCAGCGGCCTTGAGGTGACATTCTTAGATGTAGGGCAGGGGGATGCGATATTTATAAGCCTTCCAAACGGCGGCAATGTGTTTATCGATGGCGGAAGTACTTCTTCAAAGAATATCTATGAAAAAGTGATTGAACCGTTTCTAAAATATAAGGGTGTGAGAAGGCTTGATTTCCTGTTTTTGACGCACAGTGACGCCGACCATGAGAATGGCTGGGCTCAGGCGTTATCCGGTAATGCTTATATTCCCGATATTTATAATCTTGTGCTGAATGGGAGTGATTATTCTAAGTATCTGGAATTGAGGGAAAGGGCGTTAAAATATGGGGCATCAGAATATGGAGCATTGAAATATGACACATCAGAAGGTGACACATCAGAAGGTGGTATATCAGGATGTGTGACATCGAAATATACAGGTGCTTTGGCGTGGCTGAATAATGCCGGAGCAGATGAAATCAATGCAAGGATGGAGGGGATTGTGGATATAGATGATGTAGAAGATATAGAAGATATAGAAGATATAGAAGATATTGCGACGACTTTGGCAGACAGAGGCACAGAAATTCTGTGCGCGGAGTATGGAATGGAATATGTATTTGGCGAATGCAGCATTGTGTCACTCAATGAACCTGGACATTCTGATGCAAATGTAAATGTTGACCGCAAAGCGTATAAAACAAGTTTCTCCAAGACCGGCACCGGCGAGTCAGAGAATGACAATTCGATTGTGCTGCTTCTTCAATATAAAGGAAAATCCATTCTGTTCACAGGCGATATGACCTCTAAGATGGAAGCTGATGTAGCGGAAGCGGTGAGGTACTGTGGGGTTGACAGCCTGTCGATTCTCAAGGTAGGTCATCATGGCTCTAAGTATTCCTCAAGTGAAGAATTTCTTGCCTCTATTATGCCGCAGGCGGCAGTCATTTCATGCGCCGCCAGGAATACATACGGGCACCCGCACAAGGAAACACTACAGCGCCTAGAGGATGTCGATGCGCTTGTGCTCAGGACGGATGAAGGTGGGGCGATTATAGCGAAAATCAGGGCTTCCGGTGTAGAAATGCAGGTATATGAGTATTGCGGAGGAAAATGAGGTGTGAATATATAGCTGTGAACTTTCTTGATTGAGTTTGGTGATTATAGTATAATGAACAGAATAAGGTGCTTGTATATAAGAATGTGATACGTATAAAAAATTGTGAAAATATATAATAAAAATAGGCTGGGAGGTGTAGTGATGGATAAAGAGATAGCGCTGATAGATTCGAATTTTTTTGAAAATGTTTCAGAAGTTCTCGCAAAAGCAAGAAAGAATGCCAAGACGGCGGTTAATTTGTCAATGGTCTACGCATACTATGAAATTGGAAAGATGATTGTTGAAGAAGAACAACATGGAGATAACAGGGCTGCTTATGGGAAATATTTGTTAAAGAGTCTTTCGGAATATCTTATTGAAAAATATGGAAAAGGATTTTCTGTGACGAATCTTAAGCAGATGAGACAATTTTATCTTGTATATATGACAGATAAAATTGGTCAGACATTGTCTGACCAATTCGAAAATCTGCCGACAGTGGATTCTGGAAGAAAGTTTTTCCTGAGTTGGTCACATTATCTGAAACTTATGCGGATTGATAATGTGGATGAACGTCATTTTTATGAAATTGAATCGGTAAAGAATGATTGGAGTTTAGCTGAGTTAAAACGGCAGTATGATAGTTCGTTGTTTGAAAGAATTGCACTTAGCACAAATAAAGAAAAGGTGTATCGTCTTGCATTGGAGGGTCAGAACATTGAAAATCCACAGGATGTTGTCAAAGACCCTTATGTGCTGGAGTTTTTGGGCTTGAAGGAATTCCCAGAGTATTCAGAAAGTGACCTTGAAAACCGTATTATAGATAATCTGCAACAGTTTTTGCTTGAACTTGGAAAGGGTTTTGCGTTTATTGGCAGACAGGTACGTTTTACTTTTGATGAGGAACACTTTATGGTTGATTTGGTGTTTTATAATCGCCTTCTGCGATGCTTTGTTTTGTTTGACCTTAAAATTGGTGAATTAAAACATCAGGACATTGGACAAATGCAGATGTATGTGCATTATTATGATAGAAAAGTAAAATTGCCGGAAGAAAATTCGACAATTGGAATTGTACTTTGCAAGGACAAAAATAATGCGGTAGTAGAGATGACCTTGCCGGAAAATAATTCACAGATTTTTGCAAGTAAGTATGAAACGGTTTTACCAAGTAAGGAAGTTTTGAAAAAATTGTTGGAAGAACAAATGTCAGAGGAAAAGGAGACTATATAAATGGAAACAATATTCTACATTGTAGACAGCATTGACGGAGATTACGCAAATCTAAGGCGGGAGGATGACGCACAGGCAGAGCTAAAGCTTGTCGCAAGAGCACTCCTGCCGGAAGGAATACAGGAGAACAGCAGGCTGAAGTATGAGCTGCTTGAGTATTCTATCTGTGATTGATTGCCGCGCACAGCGGTGACACAGCATAGGAAATAATGTATAAAGTTAGTGTCAATATGCAGGGCAGGTAAGGGAGACTTTAAAAGTTAAAGGTCTCCTTTTTGTTTTAAACCAATTGCAAAACAATGCTGTAAATATCAATCCGTACCCACTATTTATTAAAGACTGTAAAAATAATAAATTGTATTGACAATTAACTCTACAAGTAGTAGACTAAAAATGAACTACAAAGTGTAGACCAATGAAACGGGCTGATATAGCGGACTAAAAGAATGAATAGGTAATTGCGAAGCTCAGTGTATTGCACAACTGTTTATTGGCTGAAATGAGTTTCGCAAACACCTAAAAAGAATGAAGCAGGAAAGGAGAACGTATGGCAGAGTACAGACTGGGCGAGGTCGAGATGAAGTTTGCGGACATCATCTGGGAAAATGAGCCGATTGCCTCAGGTGAGCTTGTAAAACTCAGCGGACAGAGACTTCAGTGGAAGAAGTCGACAACGTACACGATATTAAAAAGGCTTTGCGAGAGGGAGATATTTCAGAATGTAGACGGCGTGGTGACATCATTGATAAGCAAGGAACAGTTCCAGCTTAAGAAGGGTGAGGAGTTCCTTGACGAGAATTATGGCGGTTCACTTCCGTCATTTGTAGCGGCATTCGCATCGCGAAAGAAGCTGTCTAAGGATGATATAGCTTATCTCAAAAAAATTATTGATGAGAGCAGGTAATCAGGCAAAAACGATTTGCATTTACACAGGACAACGAAAATTGAGTGCTTTTCAGGCAGGCTGATGTCTGGGAAACGGGGGTTAAGATGGCTGATGTTTTTTACAAAATACTTCAAATGAGCATATCCGCGAGCTGGTTGATTCTTGCGATAGTTGTGTTGAGAATATTTCTGAAAAAGGTTCCAAGAAAGATAATATGCTTTCTGTGGGCGCTGGTTGCGATAAGACTGGTGTGTCCGTTTGCGATTGAGAGCCGTTTCAGTCTGATTCCGGATACGCAGGGCATATTTGCAGATTATGAAAATCAATTAGAAAATGCCGGAACGGATAATGTCAATGCCGGATTGCCGGACATAAGTGGTGCTGTCGGGGGAGCTTTGGACAATGAAGGTGCCGCTGGCGGCAATGCTGATATGGCTTCCGGAAAGCTGAATAATGAAATTGATAATGCTGCCGGAAATATTACTGTGGGAGATAATGCTGCGGGAAATATTACGGACGGGAATACAGCCGGTGGAAATATTACAGGCGGAAGTGTTTCGGATGGAGGTATTGCGGCTGGGAATATCGCAGACAAAAACAATATGTCAGGAAATATCCCTAACATTTCAAACGGAAATGCAATGGCTGTTGACAATCCGGACAGGGGGAATAATGGAGGGCTTAATGATATATCCGGGGGGAATATTGCCGGCAGCATTGATAATGCAGACAATAATCTGAGCGGAGCAGCCACGTCCGACAATCAGAAGGCTGCAGCCGGTAATCCGGGCTATACTGCGATATTGGCGGGGAAGCTTGGTGGTATCAGTCTGGGAAGGTTTGCATTTATATGGACTGCCGGATGTGTGATTCTGCTTTTATATGCGGTGTGCTCATATATACTGCTTAAAAGAAAGACCGGAGCAGCTTTTAACAATGGGGAAAATATCTATATATGCGATGACATCGACACACCGTTTATTTTAGGTATATTTTCACCTAAGATATATATACCGTCGCTCTTGACAGAGGAGGAGAGAGGCTATGTCATTGCGCATGAAAAGGCGCATTTAAAGCGTCTGGACTGCGTGTGGAAGCCGCTTGGTTTTATACTGCTTGCGGTGTACTGGTTCAATCCGCTGAGCTGGGTGGCGTATATACTTCTTTGCAGGGACATCGAGCTTGCATGTGATGAGAGGGTAATCGCGGATAAAGATATCGAATATAAAAAGCAGTATGCCATGACACTTTTAAATTGCAGTTCGCCGAAAAAAATGGTGAGCGCATGTCCGCTTGCCTTTGGGGAGGTGAGTGTCAAGACCAGAATAAAGACGGTGCTTAACTATAAAAAGCCTGCTTTCTGGCTTGTACTGGCGGCGGTTGCCGCATGTGTTGTCGTTATGGTATGTTTTATGACTAATCCTAAGAGCAGTGCTCCGGATAATGAGTCTGCTGCAGGTGAAAATATTGATGAGAGCAGCAGTGCGGAACCGGATAGCGAAAAATTGGTGGCGGAAGGTGGCTCAGAAGTTATAAATAATAACGGTTGGAGCGTGTGGTTTGAGGCGATGCCGGGCTACAGCTTTTCATACAGTGAGGAGGGCATTGACATAGCATATGACGAATTCGGTGAAAAAGCATACCTGCGGAGTCTGCAAATGTCATCTTTATCCGGTACCTATGGTGAACTAAGAACCAGTGACAAGCTGCAGAAATGGGGAATGCAGTATAAAGGGACACTTGAGGAATATATAGACGGTGAGGTAGGAGTAAGCATATACAAATATGATGAGACCGCCTCTGCATCGGAGTCGGAAGAGCCTGGAGAAGGATACTTTATTATATTCGGTTCAACACAAAGTGGTACAGTATGGACACTTACACTGCCTGTAGGGGCAACACGTACGGTTGCAGATAGGTTTATAAATGCTGCCCATTTGACACTTGAGAAAAATCAGTATGCTTACCATATAGAATATGCAGGCTGGAATATAGCGTATGAAGCAAATGATGGTTGGACAGGCAGTTATGATGGCAATATACTTAGTATAAGTAACTCAGAGGATTCAAGGAGCGTAAGTCTTGTTCCTTATAGTGAAGCGGGCAACCGCTTTCTCCCGGACAATGGCAGACAGAAGGAAAGCACTGAACTTTATACATGGAAAATAGAGAATCTCAGAGGAAGCCGTGACAGCTATAAAGAATATAATGGAAATATTGTAAGAAGCATATATTCCATCGCCGGGAATAATGATGACAATTGGAAGAATGGTTATGTTGTTATATACAGCGCTGCTGAAAGTGATATTGTGTGGTATATAAGATTTTCGGAGGAGTATTCGGAAAATGATGTATATGATATCATAGGTGGTATCAATATAAGCTCTGCCGATGCACTGGCGGCGTGGGATGGAAAGCTTAAGTATTATGACAGTAAACTATCGTTAACTGTGTACGAACAATATGAACGTGCACAGGACAGAATAGATTTTCTGGGGAAATGGGTATTAGATGAAAATGGAGCTGCAGTCCGGGTATTTGATTTGTTGACTGAAGAACTTAAGAGTGCAAATACTGGTCTTTATGAAAAATTAAAAGATCCGGTAAGCTCGGTACAGGCATTGCTGGAGTTTAATTACACCTCCAGTGTGGTTTATAATTACTATTCCGCTTTCGATGGTTCGCGCAAGGTGGTGGAATATACACTTGATGATGGAAGCCGGAGAGCGATTGAGGTGGATTATAGTGAAACAGACGGATTATGGATGCCTGCTTATGAATATGATGTAGATTCATCCGGATATGAGAGCATTGTTCTGGTTAATAAATACATGGATGGGATTACAGCAGATAGATTAAAACAGGTAACACAGATTTGGACAGGTGTTTCGGAAATGGGTGATACAATTTTTGATGTATCGGATAACTATGTTATTCTTGACTCTGTTGCAGATTCAGACATTGTGCTGTATGGAATGTACGGAGGGCTGACAATGGTCATAAGGGATGGTGAGCATGTAATTCCTGTCTGGACTAACTGGATGTCACCACACATGGTTATGCCGCAGATTCATTATGGAGATTATGATAATGACGGAGCATACGAGTATGCTATCTGGTCAAATATGGATACAGGTACAGGTGTTTCGGGTGATGAACTTTATATAATTGAAGCAGATTATGCTAAAGAAAATAGTGAAGAGGATTTTTACAGCATAAAGGAATATTCAGATTGGGGCGGTGATTTGGACAATGCTGTGAGCTATTATCTTGATGATACAGGAAATGTTGTCACCATGACATTGAATGGTGAAGATGTGGCTTCAGTTGATTTGTCAGGACATTTTGAGGAACACAAGGAATATAATGAGTCATTTGATGGAATTGATTTTGGTTCACATTATTCTTTTCATGAACAGGATGGAATATGGTATTTTGTAAATGCAGGACGTATATATGTGAAACGTGATGGAAAATCAGTGTACGATGAGGATATGATTCCTTATAACGTGGTGGTGAATGCAAGGGTAGTCTATGAGCCTGATCAGCAATTCTATCTTGAGGATATCGAGATTATCGTTGAGGAAAGAAATAATTAGGACGATGCGGCTAAAGAATGAGGGGAGTATTGGATGACAGAGGCTGATTTGCCGCTTGCCTGTACCTATGAAAAATGCTATATTAAATAATACATGAGAAAAATACGAGGTACAAGATGAAGATAAGAGACATAATAAATGGTGAAAAGCCTACGCTGTCATTCGAGGTCTTTCCGCCTAAGAAGGATACGGATTTTGCGAATGTTGAGGCTGCGGCTTTCGGGATAGCGGGGCTTTCACCGAGCTACATGAGCGTGACTTACGGTGCCGGCGGAAGCACCAAGGGACATACGATTGCGCTTGCGCAGGCAATTCAGGAGAAATATAATGTTCCGACCATAGCGCATCTTACCTGCGTATGCGCTAATAGAGAGGGAATTAAGGCGGCGCTCTCAGAGATGAAGAGTGCGGGAATTGAGAATATTCTTGCCCTGAGAGGCGATATTCCGAAGAATTATGAGGGGGAAGTGTTTACAGATTTTTCACATGCCTCTGAGCTTGTTAAGCTTATAAAGGAAAGTGGTGATTTCTGTGTCGGAGGTGCATGCTATCCTGAGGTACATCCTGATTCGGCTAACAGGAAAGAGGATATTTTAGGGCTTAAGAGAAAGGTTGACGCGGGCTGTGAGTACTTGACAACACAGATGTTTTTTGACAATAATATATTTTTCAATTTCATGTACAGGCTCAGGGAGGCAGGCATAACTGTTCCTATTATTCCCGGAATCATGCCGATTACCAGGAAGGGACAGGTTAAGAACGCAGTGAAGCTGTCGGGCTGTAATGTGCCTGAGCGCTTCAAGAACATTGTCGACAGGTTTGGCGATTCGGAGGAGGCAATGAAGCAGGCGGGTATAGCCTATGCGACCGACCAGATTATCGACCTTATGGCAAATGGCGTCAAGAATATCCATGTATATTCAATGAATAAGCCGGAGATTGCCGAGGGTATACAGAGGAATCTTTCGGAGATACTAAAGGCGTGAAATAGAAGAAAAATATCCACAAAAGCCGGAAAACAAAAACAGAAAACAGGCAAAAACGGAAATATGTGGGCATAGAAATCTGAAAAAGCAGAAAAACACCCGCAAAGACAAGATATTAAAAACATGAATTGGTGAGTTGAATGAGAAATATTACGGCTGATATTAAATCAGGCAGCTTCAAGCCTGTATATCTTTTGTATGGCAGTGAGGACTATTTGAAAAAATGGCTCCGCGACAGACTGAAAAAAGCGATAGTTCCTGATGGAGATACTATGAATTATTCTTATTTTGAGGGCAAGGCTCCTGACAGTAAGGCGGTGGCGGAGATAGCTGATACCATGCCTTTTTTTGCGGACAGAAGGCTTGTGGTTATTGAGAACAGCCAGTTTTTCAAGACGTTGGCGGATGATATGCTTGTGGAGCTTGTGAAGAATCTCCCGGACACAACGGTTCTTGTGTTCATAGAGAATGAGGTTGACAAGCGGAACAGGCTCTATAAGGCGGTCAAGGAAAAGGGCTATATAAGTGAGCTTAATGAGCAGAGTGATAATGACATAATCAAGTGGGTTGTCGGACTTCTAAAGAGAGAGAACCGCATGATGAATGATGACACAATCAGACTTTTTCTTACCAAGACGGGCAACTCCATGGAGAACATATCAAGGGAGTTTGAAAAGCTTATATGTTACACGATGGGGCGTGAGAGAATAACCTCAGAGGATGTGGAGGAGGTGTGCACCACACAGACCACGAACCGCATATTCGATATGATAACCGCCATATCGCAGAAGAATCAGGAAAAGGCGCTTGAGCTGTACTATGATTTGCTCACACTCAAGGAACCACCTATGAGAATCATGTTTCTGATAGCGCGCAATTTCAACCAGCTTCTTATGGTAAAGGAGCTTACTGAGAATGGGAATGCTTCGGCGGCGATTGCGGGCAAGATGGGAATACAGGGCTTCCTTGTCGGAAAGCTTCAGGCGCAGGCAAGACCCTTTAAGACCGGTACGTTAAGAAGAGCACTTGAAGAGTGTGTTACGCTTGAGGAAGCGGTGAAAACCGGAAGATTAGAGGACAGATTAGCTGTTGAGATGCTGATAGTCAAGTATTCGGCAGCATAAAAAATAACCCATGATGGGCAGCCACCATCATGGGTTATTTTTTATAAATCAGAAACAGATTATCAATAAGCAGTGGTATAATAATCTGTTCAAATTCGCTATATAATAAGCTTGCTATGTGTTGCAGAAGGCTTAGATTAGTTCATGCTGTTAACAAGAGTAGCTAATCTGGAAACCTTTCTTGCAGCGTTGTTCTTGTGGTATACACCCTTAGAACAAGCCTTAGCGATCTCTGTAGATGCAACCTTAAGCTCGGCAGCAGCAGCAGTCTTATCGCCGGCAGCGACAGCAGCCTCAACCTTCTTTGTATAAGTCTTAATCTTAGACTTGATTGCCTTATTGCGGTCTGCTCTTGTAGCAGCAACTAAAATTCTCTTCTTTGCAGATTTAATGTTAGCCAATTCGATACACCTCCAAATAGTATATAAAAATATTCTAAGTATAAGTGTCTACATCAGAACAGACACGGTAGCACTAATGTAAACATACTTGCATATTATAGAGCGCAATTCTTGAATTGTCAAGCGCTGCAACGAATTTTTTTAAGAAATTTTGGAGAAAATAGCTTGGGAGGTGTTTGCAGCATGAGGTTGAAGATAAGAACAGATTTAGCGCTTGAGGCGAAGGAGAGCCTTGACGAGGACGGAAGCCTTAATGGGGTCGTGTTTGATGAGCAGACCGATGGGAGTACGGGAATTAAGGTGAGCCGGCTGAGGGTACTGAATGAGACAGGTGAGAGGAGCATGGGGCGCGCAAAGGGGGTATATTACACCTTTGAGACGGTTTCACTGTCCGAGAATGATGGGGAATACCACAGGGAGGTGTCAGAATTTCTTGCCGGATATATCAGGGAGACTATAAAAAAGCATATGAAAAAGGAACCGCCGTACCATGTCATGGTGGTGGGACTTGGAAACCGTGAGGCAACACCGGATGCGCTGGGACCTTATGTGGTGAATAATCTGGATATTACGGAGAAGCTGGCAGCGGATGACCGGCGCTTCGGATACGTGAGCGCCATATCGCCGGGGGTTATGGCACAGACTGGAATGGAGACGGCACAGATTATCATGGGAGTTGTAAAAGAGCTGAAGCCGGACTGCATGATTGTGATTGATGCCCTTGCGGCGCGAAGCACGGCAAGACTTGCCAACACCATACAGCTCTCCGACACAGGAATCATGCCGGGTTCAGGAGTCGGGAACCATAGAAACGCCATAGATGATAAGAACATGGGGGTGCCGGTCATTGCAATAGGAGTGCCGACAGTTGTGGATGCCGCAACCATCGTGGGAGATGCGCTTGAAGGTCTGCTTGACAGCATGGATTATTCAAGGAGAAAACAGGTTGTTCAGGACTTTATACCTGAGAGTATGTCCCGGATGTATGTCACACCGAAGGATGTTGATGAGCTGGTCAGGAGGATAAGCTTCACGATATCTGAGGCAGTCAATATATCAATGTCGCAAAAATAGCAACATCATTTTGACGTGAAAAGAATATACTGCAATAAGCTTGATGTGTGGAAGTATGCTGTGACAGGACATAGATTCTTTAACAAAACAATGAGCAGAATTATCACGTTTGTCATTGTGACAAGCTGTGTGGTTCTGCCTGCTTTTGGAGCGCTGAGTAGGGCGGGGCTGAGACAGATAGTCACGATAGGCGGAAAAATAGCATGCAATACATTCTGTCCGGCAGGCTTTTATGATAAGCCGCTATATTATTATGCCGAGAACACACATCCTGCGGTCATTGTGTTTGGAAATATATTTCCGTTTGTCCGCTTTATGGCGGCGGGAGCGGGGGCGGAAGCCGGCTATGAGAGCGGATGGACAGAGTGGGAAATGAGCTGTGACTTGCCGGGTGGCATAGCATACAGGGAGGTTGTCGCGGCTGATATATATGTGGATAATGAAAATAATCCGGACAGTGAGCCGAATACGGACAATAAAGATATATCCGGTGATGAAAATAACCGCAGTTCAGGGGAAAAAAATCAGACTACAGCTTCAGGAGGTGGCAGCAGCGATAATGATGACAGCACACCGAGGGATAATGGAGACTCCGGAGATGAACAGGGCTGCACACAGGAGAATTATATTCTCCCTGCCGGAAGTATTCCATGGAATGACGCCACTATTCCTTATGCCTATGAAAGCCTGATAAACTATGATTTTGTGCATGATAATTTTTATGTTATTCCGGCGCACACGGCACTTTCAAGGGATTTATTAAAGCCGGAGGAGTTTCTGAAGCTGGATTTGTCGGTGAAGAATAAAAGACCATGCATACTTTTGTATCACACCCATTCACAGGAAGCATTTGCGGATTCCGCAGGAAGTGACATGACGATAGTGCAGGTGGGCGACTACCTTGCACAGCTTCTTGAAGAAAAATATGGATTTGAGGTGATACATATAAATACGGAATTTGACATGGTGGAGGGAAAGCTTGACAGAAGCAAGGCATATACCTACGCTGAGAAGGAGATTTCGGATGTGCTGGCGGAGCACCCGGAGATAGACATGGTTATTGACCTGCACAGGGATGGGGTTAATGAAAATCTGCATTTTATCACGGATATTAATGGTAAAGCTACTGCAAAGGTCATGCTTTTTAACGGAATAAGTTATTCTAATAATCAGGGAGATATAGATTATCTGTATAATCCATATCTGAAGGAAAACCTTGCGCTCACATATCAGATGTATCTGCTGGGAAAGACATATTATCCTGATTTTTTCAGATGTATATATATCGAAGCATACAGATATAACCTGCATCTGTGTAAGAGGAGCATGCTGATTGAGGCGGGAGCGCAGACTAACAGCTTTGCGGAGGTTATCAATGCGATGGAGCCGCTTGCTGAGCTGATAGCAAGAGAATTGGCTGGAACACCGGAGGCAGGCACATATATCCGGTAGGGTGTGGCTGCTTCCGGTGGCTGAATTTATTGTACGACACAGTCGCCGAGCACATTGATTGCGGCGAGCTTGTCAAGCTCATTGTTAAATAAAATCTTTAGAGCACCATCCTCGCTGTCGCGGTTATTTACGATGGCAAGATTTTTAATACTGATATGTGATGCGGTTATTCTGCTTATGATATCCAACAGGGCACCCTCTTTGTCCTGAATATTGCAGTATACAATATGCTCACGTATAATCGGGCCCTTTCTGCCGTCCGCGACAGAATTACGATATTGTCTTGCTTCGTCAAAAAAGGCATTTATGGCGGAGTGTTCTTTACTTGCTACAATATCCTTTATCTGTGAGAGATAGTCAATGTAATCGCCGAGCAGCTTTACGATAGCGTCCGTGTTGGTGGTGCATATCTGCTCCCACATCTGCGGGGATGAGGAGGCGATTCGTGTTATGTCCTTGAAGCCGCCGGCGGCGAGGAGCTTCATGGTTCCGGCCTCATCATCGGAGTGCTTTATAAGATTTACCAGTGAGGCGGCAATGATGTGGGGAACATGGCTTATTCCTGCGACACTGTAATCGTGGTGCTCAGGGTTGAGCACAACCGGGATGGCACCTGTGAGCCTGACAAGCTCTATGTACCTTGCAAGCATGTCCTGTGTAGTTGCCTTGGTAGGAGTGATGGCATAGAATGCGTTTTCTAACAGGATGTCTGAGGCATTATCATAACCGGTCTTTTCAGAGCCCGCCATAGGGTGTCCGCCTATAAAGCACTCCTCAAGACCGAGCTCCTCCACAGTGTGATGTATATATCCTTTGACGCTTCCGACATCTGTTACTATGCAGCCTTTTTTTATGAATGGTATCAGCTTCCTTAAATATTCGGAATTGTACTCAACAGGGGTACACAGGAAAATGAAGTCACATTCAAGAAAGCTTTCATCTATTTCGCCTGTCGCTGTATCAATCACACCATCCGCTAATGCCTGTTTGCGCGGAGCTTCGCTTCTATTGTATGCTATAGTATATATGTCAGGGCGGTTTTTCTTTAGTACCTTTGCGATTGAACCGCCGATTAGCCCAAGACCTATAAATCCTACCGTGAGTGTATTCATCTGCAAATAAGCCTCCTTAATAAATTCAAGGTTGTCTTATATTTGAAATTTTCAGAATAAAACAACAATACTTTATTGCGTTGATTTATTATAGCACAATGCTCATGGGATTTACAAGTTGTTTTAATACGGAGGATTGCCAAACGCTGTGTTGACAAATAAGATACTTTGAAGTAAAATAAATTTAAAGCATATTTCTTGAAAAACTATGTTCTAAGTGTAACTAATGTTGCGCATCTCTTATTCATGAGTCTATGCTTTTATTCCATTAACATTGAGCAGAGGACGATTGCATAAGGGGTGTCTGGCACCTGTCTGATGATGTCCTCTATGAATAACAGGGAGGTATCATTGATGAACCGTAAAAACAGTGGCAACGAAGAAATTGAAATTGTGAAGGAAATTAAGGCTAACCGCAAGTATAAGGATACGGTGTTCAGAATGCTTTTTTCAAATAAAGAGAGGCTGCTTGAATTATACAACGCTGTATCGGGAAAGCATTACGATGATGTAGATGGTCTTGAGATTGTTACACTTGAGAATGCGGTTTATATGGGAATGAAAAATGACTTGGCATTTCTTCTGGATACCAATATATATCTGTATGAGCATCAGTCAACGGTCAATCCCAATATGCCTTTGCGTGATTTGTTTTACATTTCGGCAGAGTACAGTGAACTGGTTGATATAAAGTCATTATATACGCCGTCTTTGATAAAACTGCCGACACCGAATTTTATTGTGTTTTATAACGGGGAAGCGGATACGGAGGATGTAAGTGAATATAGATTGTCAGATTCATTTATGACACCTGTGGATGACCCTGCACTTGAACTCAGGGTTCGTGTCTTTAATGTGAATTATGGAAGAAATGTCAAGTTGATGGAACAGTGTGGCTCACTGAGGGAATACGCGCAGTATGTGGCTTTGGTGAGAAGATATAAGAAAGAGACGGGTTCACTTGATGATGGAGTCAGATTAGCGATAGAGCAGTGTATCAGGGAAGGAATCCTTGAGGAATTTCTTCGAAAGAACCGTTCGGAGGTCGAGATGACGAGTATATTTGAGTATAATAAAGAGGAAGAGGACAGAAAGCTTTATCAGGCCGGCGTTGAACAGGGAATAGAACAAGGAATAGAGCAGACCAAGAAAAAAATGGCATGTTCGCTTTTAAAGGATAATATTCCACTTGAAAAGGTTGCGAAGCTTCTTGAAGTAAAGGTGAGCGATATTGAAAAGTGGAAGCCGGATATGAAATAGCCTTAGCTACGTAGCAGCGTATTGTACGAAGTAACGTATGGCACGAAGCAGTGTATAGTTTGAGAAGTCATATTGTGATTGAGGGCTCCTGTGAGGGGGCTCTCCTTTATTTTGGTGATAAAAAAGCTCTTCCATTTTTTCTGTTAATATGGTATTATATAGTGATTTATGATGTTTTTAATCCGCCGGAACCGGTATACTGACCGGAATGTCATGTGTCGGATTATAATATCCGGTTGATTTAATTTTATAATTAGAAATGAGGAATAAGATGTCCATAGACCAGAGTAAGATTCGTAATTTTTGTATTATAGCCCACATTGACCATGGCAAGTCCACCCTTGCGGACCGTATTATTGAGAAGACCGGACTGCTTACCAGCCGTGAGATGCAGGCACAGGTGCTTGACAACATGGATATTGAGAGGGAGAGAGGCATAACAATCAAGTCCCAGACGGTACGCGTTGTGTATAAGGCTCAGGACGGCGAGGAGTATATCTTCAACCTGATTGATACGCCGGGACATGTGGATTTTAACTATGAGGTTTCAAGAAGTCTTGCGGCATGCGATGGAGCGATACTTGTTGTAGATGCTGCGCAGGGAATTGAGGCGCAGACGCTTGCGAATGTATATCTTGCGCTTGACCATGACCTTGATGTCATACCGGTTATCAACAAGATAGACCTTCCAAGTGCTGAGCCGCAGAGAGTAATCGATGAGATAGAGGATGTAATAGGGCTTGAAGCACATGACGCACCGCTTATCTCAGCCAAGAACGGAATTAATATCGAGCAGGTATTAGAGGCTGTTGTGCATAAGATTCCGGCACCTAAGGGCTCGAAAGACAACCCTCTTGCAGCACTTATTTTTGACTCACTATATGACCCATATAAGGGAGTTATAGTTTTCTGCCGTATCAAGGAAGGTACAGTAAGAAAAGGAACCAAGATAAGAATGATGGCTACAGGTGCAGAATTCGACACTGTCGAGGTAGGCTATTTCGGAGCAGGTCAGTTTATACCGTGCGATGAATTGACAGCAGGAATGGTTGGGTATATAACTGCAAGTATCAAGAATGTGCGCGATACGAGAGTGGGTGACACCGTGACGGACGCAGACAGACCTTGTGCCGAGCCGCTTCCGGGATACAAGAAGGTCAATCCTATGGTATACTGCGGTATGTATCCGGCTGACGGTGCACATTATGCAGACCTTCGTGATGCGCTTGAGAAGCTTCAGCTCAATGATGCCTCGCTTCAATATGAGCCGGAGACATCGGTTGCACTGGGCTTCGGCTTCAGATGCGGTTTTCTTGGATTGTTACATCTTGAAATCATACAGGAAAGGCTTGAACGTGAATATGACCTTGACCTTGTGACAACTGCACCGGGCGTTATCTATAAGGTTCATAAGACAGACGGAACGGTCATGGAGCTTACCAATCCGTCCAATCTTCCGGACCCATCGGAGATAGATTTCATGGAGGAGCCTGTTGTATCGGCTGAGATTATGGTTACGACGGAGTTTGTCGGGCCGATAATGGAGTTATGCCAGCAGAGAAGAGGTGTGTATCTTGGAATGGAATACATGGAGACTACCAGAGCACTCCTTAAATATGAGCTTCCGTTGAATGAGATTATTTATGACTTTTTTGATGCGCTCAAGTCGCGTTCAAGGGGTTACGCTTCGTTTGATTATGAGCTTAAGGGCTATGTCCAGTCCAAGCTTTGCAAGCTTGATATCCTTGTCAACAAGGAAGAAGTTGATGCACTTTCATTTATCGTGCATGCTGATAGTGCCGCAGAACGCGGAAGAAAGATGTGCGAGAAGCTCAAGGATGAGATACCAAGACAGCTGTTCGAGATACCTATTCAGGCTGCCATCGGTGGAAGGATTGTTGCCAGAGAGACCGTAAGAGCCATGCGTAAGGATGTCCTTGCAAAGTGCTATGGCGGTGATATTTCACGTAAGAAGAAGCTCCTTGAGAAGCAGAAGGAAGGAAAGAAGCGAATGAGACAGTTCGGTAATGTCGAGATACCACAGAAGGCATTCATGGCTGTGCTCAAGTTAGATGACAACTAAGATATATAATTGTGAAAATATGTGTATTATGTTGGACGTTGTTCAATTTTAATATATTGTATTTAATATATTGTATATGAGCCTGTCAGCTAAGCCTGGTTTAATTATTATGGCTAAAAAAGTCTGGCTTATATTGTAGAAAATTGTATAAATGTCTGCGCATAAATATGAGTTTTACAATTAAAAAAATATAATTTGTAATAGATGGAGGAAAATATAATGGACTATAACAGACTTGCAGAGTTATGTCTGCCGGGTATTGATAAGACACCTGATTATTGGGAGAAGCAGTTCCCGGCAAGAGAGCTTAAGAGGGGGGCACAGGTGACAAGACTTGCACCAAGCCCTACGGGATTTATACATCTTGGAAATCTCTATGGAGCACTTGCCGATGAGAGAATCGCACATCAGAGCGGTGGAACCTTCTACCTCAGAATAGAGGATACTGATGCCAAGAGAGAGGTTGAGGGAGCTGTTGATATCATCATCAATGTTCTCCGTTACTTTGGTATTGAGTTCGACGAGGGAGCAGGAATCGATAATCCTGAGATTAACAAGTATGGCCCTTATTTCCAGAGACAGAGAGCGGAGATTTACCAGACTTATGTTAAGGACTTGGTAAGAAAGGGTCTTGCATATCCTTGCTTCTGCACTGAGGAGGAGCTCACTGCAATTAAGGACGAGCAGATGAAGCATGACATCCTCACCGGATACCACACTAAGTGGGCTAAGTGCCGTAACCTCACAATCGAGGAGGTTGAGGCTAATATAAAGGCGGGCAAGCCTTATGTTATGCGACTTCGTTCACAGGGTACTGAGGGTAAGGAGGTTACATTCAAGGATACAATCAAGGGAGAGATTTCCTTCCCGGAGAATATTCAGGATGTCATTATTCTTAAGTCCGACGGAATACCGACATATCATTTTGCACATGCCATAGACGATCACCTTATGGGAACAACTCTTGTAATCCGTGGTGAGGAGTGGCTTTCAAGCGTTCCTACACATATTGAGCTTTTTAATATACTCGGATTCAAGAGACCTGACTATGCACATACAGCTCACCTTATGAAGATGGAGCAGCTTGAAGATGGCACAATGAGTAAGAGAAAGCTTTCTAAGAGAAAGGATCCGGAGCTTTCCCTTGATTTCTACCGTCAGGACGGATACCATCCTCACTGTGTAAAGGTATATCTTATGACACTTTTAAACTCCAATTTCGAGGAGTGGTATGACAAGCATCCTGATTCACCGATAGAAGAGTTCAAGTTCGACGTGCACAAGATGGCACAGTCAGGAGCTCTTTTTGACATGGATAAGCTTCATAATATATGCCGCAACGAGTTTGCCAAGATGGACACGGATGCAATCTATGATTTCCTATATGAGTGGAATAAGGAGTACAACAAGGATATGGTTGACGTATACTTTAAGTCACCTGAGTACTTCAAGAAGGCTCTTGAGCTGTTCATGGGTGTAGGTCAGAAGAGAAGACGTAAGGATTTCGAGTATGCGAAGCAGATTATGCCTATGTTCTCATTCTTCTTTGATGAGACATTCGTTCCGAATTATGAGTTCAAGTATGACAATGCACAGGTTCGTGAGATTCTTGAGAAGTACCTTGCTTCCTATGACCACAGCGCAGATAACAATGGCTGGTTTAACAATGTGAAGGCAATCGCTGATGATTGCGGCTTTGCTTCTGATATGAAGGCATACAAGGCTGCCCCTGAGAGCTTCAAGGGAAGTGTTTCGGATGTAGCTGAGATTCTGCGTATAACAATTACAGGAGCTTCCAATTCACCTGATTTGTGGACAATTCTTCATATCATGGGTGAGGACAAGATGCGCGAGCGTATCAATAATATGCTTGGGAAGCTCAACTAATAAACGAGGTCTGAATGAGCTGTGATATAAAGACACAGAAGGGGATATATATACATATCCCCTTTTGCATTTCAAAATGTATATACTGTGATTTCTGTTCCGCACCGGCGGATGATGACACGAAGGAGCGATATGTGAATGCTCTGTGTGCTGAGATTGCGCATGCGGGAAAGGAAGCAGAAAAAAATGGTGACGATAGGAGCATAAGTACTATATTCTTTGGCGGAGGTACACCATCGATTCTTCCGGCACAATTGTTTGTAAAGATAATGTGTGTGGTGCGGGAAGCTTTTTCAGTGTCGGAGGATGCGGAGATTACTGTTGAGTGCAATCCGGGGACTTTGACTGCCGATAAGCTGCGGGCATACAGAAGCATGGGCGTGAACAGGCTGAGCATAGGACTTCAGTCTCCGGATAACAGGGAGCTTAGGGTACTGGGCAGGATACACACCTATGAGCAGTTTGAGGAGTCATATTATGCTGCAAGAGACGCCGGATTTGACAATATCAATATCGATATCATGTCGGCTGTTCCTTACCAGACGGTTACAGGGTATCAGTCTAACCTTGAAAAGATAGTGAAGCTTAATCCGGAGCACATTTCGGCATACAGCCTTATTGTTGAGGAGGGCACGCCGCTTTTTGGTATGGTTGAACGCTCGGGGGGTGATATTCTTCCAACCGAGGATGAGGACAGGCAGATGTACGCATTGACGAAGAAAATATTAGCGGATGCGGGCTACCACAGATATGAGATTTCCAATTATGCCAGACCGGGCTTTGAGTGCCGTCACAATGCATCGTACTGGGAAAGAACAGACTATATAGGCTTCGGTGTGGCAGCCGCCTCACTTTTAAAGAAGTCGAAGAGCTATCCGCAGTCAAGAAGATTTACGAATACGTCTGATTTGGAGAGTTATATAAAAAATCCGATTGACAATCATAGTGAGGAGGAGCTTCTAACGCAGAAGGATGAGATGGAAGAATTCGTGTTCCTTGGGCTTCGTATGATGGCAGGAATCTCCACAGAGAGCTTCAAGGAGGTATTCGGGCGGGACTTTTATGAGGTGTATGGTGATATTGCGGCAAAACAGATGAAGCAGGGGCTTATTAAGCGCGAAGGCAGCAGGATAAGGCTTACAGATATGGGAATTGATGTAAGTAATACCGTTATGGCGGAATATATGCTATAATATAAAAGGATTCGGGTGTCAAAACATGCCAATCTGATTTATGAGTGTATAACGTATTATATTTATGCATATCAGCTCCGTTGTCCGAAGCAAGATGTTCTAAGAACTCTGATAAAGGTATTCTATACGTTCGCCACCGAAGCAAAGCATACATCCTTGTATGCATTGCTTCTAAAGCAGCATCCATGCTGCTTTTGGCTAGGTGCTTAGCAGAGTTCTAAGAACATCTAAGCTTCTATCAAAAGTCGTGATATGCATAAATATAATACGTTATACACAGCTAGGTTTATATAGCATGTTTTGACACCCGAATCTTAAAAGGTGTTTGTTTAAGCTATTATAAGGAAGGTGTCAGAGTTTGAAGAGAAAATATTTTAAATATATAGTAATGTTTGGTTTATGTCTCATGATTCTTGCGGGCTGCTCAAAGAAAACAGATGTCAGGCCGGAGAGTACAGAGGCTTCTACGGCGGAGGTTGAGGTTAAGAGCGGAACTACCATAGAGGACGGTGTGCTGCTCGTGGGAATATCGTCAAGTCCTTATATAACAGAGGATGAGGACGGGAAGGTTGAGGGCTTTGAGATTGACCTTGCCAAGGCGATTGGTGAGTTGACTTTTCTTGATGTAAGATTTATAAAGATGAAGTATACTGGAATATATGCCGAGCTTGACACCAGCGCTTTTGATTGTGTGATAAGCGGGATTGCTATATCTGATACAGTTGATGAAGTGTATGATTTCTCAGCTTCATATTATACTGATGAAAACGGAAATGAACTGGCAGCTGTTGTAAAATCAGGAAACAATAAGCTTCTCAATGTCCTCAACAAATCCATAGCTATCCTGAGAAACAACGGAAAACTGGATGAACTGAATGAGAAGTGGTTCCCAGTGGAGGAGACAACCAGGGGCGAAGAATAAAAAGTACTTGCATTTGTTGGAAAATAGTGATATATTAAGCAGGCTTTATTGAACAAAAGACCTTGTTTTTACAGTATTAAGAACAGTGTATTTTGCGATATAAGGTCTGTATTATTATCCGAGTGTTCGTAACCATCCACTCGTAAAACAAAACTAAGGAGATTAAAAATGAACAAGAAAGTATTATTTATCACTCAGGCAGCAGTAATAGCGGCACTCTATGTTGTGCTCACTTATGTGGCAGCTCTTTTGAGATTATCAAGCGGAGCTATCCAAGTAAGATTTTCGGAGGCGCTTACCATACTGCCTTATTTTATTCCATCAGCTATACCGGGAGTTACGATTGGCTGTTTTCTTGCTAATCTGCTCACAGGAGGTGCAGTACTTGACATTGTGTTCGGTTCAATAGCGACACTTATCGGCTGTGTTGGCTCATATCTTTTGAGAAAGCATAAGTGGCTTGTTCCGCTTCCTCCGATTATCGCCAATGTAATAATAGTACCATGGGTGCTTCAGACAGCCTATGGTATGACTGATGCATACTGGTATCTCATGCTTACCGTGGGTGCCGGTGAGGTTATATCATGCTATATATTAGGAATGATTCTTTTGTTTGCTCTTGATAAGCACAAAAAAGCAATCTTCCGTTAACAGATATTTTTGGACAGTTGTCAGGCACACATGTCCAGGGAATGATAGCGGTTACATATCATTGTTAAAAATCCCGGTCTCATACACGAATTGAAATATGCAGTGTATGAGACCGGGATTTTGTTGTATATTCAGTGGTTATATATCAAGCTCGTTAAAGGGGATTACTGCCGGCATGTCTGTAATATGCTCTCCGATATTTTTTTCCATATAGACCATATCATACCAGCGGTTAAATTTATAACCGCAGTTGTGCAGGTGGGCGCAGATTTTAAATCCCAGATGTTCATGGAAGTGTACGCTTGCCTGTGTAAGGTATTCGTCCTCGGTCTCAGTGTATGCCACACAGGAGTAGAGGTTTAGTATGTTCTGTTTTTTTAAAATATTCTCCATTATTCCGTACAATTCACGTCCGATTCCCATGCCATGACAGTCATTTGAAAGATATATCGAAAGCTCAGCGCACCATGAGTATGCGGCGCGAGGGTGGAAGGCATGTGCGTAGGCATAGCCGCTTATATTGCCGTCAATGAGTACGGCAATATAAGGAAATTTTTTGAGTACGTCACTAATGCGTGAGGCGAATTCCTCAACACTTGGAACTTCGTATTCGTAGGTTATTGCCGTATTATTTACATAAGACTCGTATACTTTTAACAGCTCGGCAGCGTCATCGGTGTCTGCCAGCCTGTAGGTTACATTAGGTATTCTGGATTTAAAAAAAGTATCATAAATTAGTGGATTCATTGTGATTCCTCCGATTGTGGAATATTTTTTAGGAATTATAGCACCATTACAGTGAAATGTCGAGGCAGGAATTGAACGCAGAATAAGCAATCCCACGCTTCAAGTGTGTAGAGCACTAAGCGGTGGGTAAGGGGGATGCGAACTGCGTTCATGAGCAAGCAGCGACAGCGGATTGCGAATGTCCGCTTTACTTGCCAAAGAGGAACATTATGGTATACAATAATGGATGACATGAAAAATATAGCTGTGAAAATAAAAAGGAAATTATATATGGCAAAGATATTGTTGGTTGAGGATGATGAGACGATTGTGAGGACGCTCAAGGATTTTCTGCACACGGAAGGGTTTGCTGTGGAAAATACGGACGGACAGAAAAAGGCGCTGGAGCTGCTTGAGGGTTCGGAGTATGACCTTGTACTTTTGGATGTGTCCCTAAATGAGGGGAATGGATTTTCACTCTGTTCGGCGATAAAGAAGGAGAGGCAGCTTCCGGTGATTTTTCTTACAGCCTCAGGGGATGAGTTCAGTGTGGTGACAGGACTTGATTTAGGTGCGGATGATTATATTGCCAAGCCATTCAGACCGAGGGAGCTTGTGTCGAGAATTAACAGTGTGCTCAGAAGATGCGGGAAGAGCCAGAAGCTGTTTGACATAGATGATATAAGGGTTGATTTGGACAAGGGTGTTGTGTATAAGAATGGACAGGACTTGTATCTGTCGGCACTTGAGTACAGGCTGCTGCTTGCATTTATCAACAGCGAGGGAAGGCTTCTGACCAGAAGCAGGCTGCTTGAGGAGATATGGGATGTTGCAGGCGATTTTGTGAACGACAATACACTGACGGTGTATATAAAAAGATTGCGGGATAAGATAGAGGATAACCCTGCTCAGCCTAAGATAATAGTTACAGTCAGGGGAATGGGCTATAAGCTGGGAAAATAGAAGCAATTAAAACAGAGGCAGTCAGGAGATATGGAGCTTGAGGCGGCAGATGGCACATGCTGAATACAAATAGTACAGTAAATAATGATGTAAAAAGGGAGAAATTAAGGCGGGCAGAATGTTAAAGAATAAAGAAGTCAGAAGATATATTTTATCGGAGGTTATCATTACTGCCATTGTTGGAGTGGCAGCATATATTTTTAAGCTGCCGGCGTTCATAGCGGTGGTTATAGAAGGAGTACTTCTATTTTTGCTGTGGTTTGTCGATATGCAAAGACGCTACAGGCACATGCAGAAGATGGCACAGGAGATAGACCTGATTCTCCACGGAAGGGCAGCAGGCATGCTTTCTGAGTACGAGGAGGGCGATATAAGCATACTGCGAAATGAGATTACCAAGATGACTGTAATGCTAAGACAGCAGGCAGAACAGCTTGGCGATGAGAAGCATAAGCTTGCCGATGCGCTTGCAGATATATCACACCAGATAAGGACACCGCTCACCTCACTCAATCTTATGCTTGAGGCACTGAAAAAAGAGGATGACGAGGAAAAGAAAAGCCGCATTATATTCGATATGAGAAGACAGCTTGAGCGCATTGATGGGTTGGTTGTCTCACTCTTGAAGCTTGCGAAGATGGATGCGGGGACGATAAAGCTTCAAAAATCGCAGGTAAAGCTCGGAGAGCTGGTAAAGGCAGCTCTGCAGCCGGTCGAGATAATGCTGGAGCTTAAGGAAATCACCACGAAGATTGATGTGAGAGGCAGCTTTATCGGAGATAAGGAATGGAGCAGTGAGGCACTTGCCAATATACTTAAAAATTGCATGGAGCATACAGCAGATGGTGGGACGATAACTGTATCGGGCTATGAGAATGCTGTCCACACGGAGCTTGTGATAGAGGATTCGGGAAGCGGGATAGCTGCTGATGACATACAGCATATATTTGAGCGTTTTTATAAGGGAAAGAATAATAAGAGTGACAGCTACGGCATAGGACTTGCACTTGCACGCTCTATAATTGCCGGGCAGAATGGCACGGTCAAGGCGGAAAATATAAAGAATAAGGATGGAAAAGTATGTGGTGCGAGATTTATAATCAGGTTTTATAAAGGGATTATATAGCATGTCATATTATATACAGCTTTGTGACAGATTTGTAATAATGCAGTCACCAAGCTGTAATTTTTTTATTGTATAGTTATAGCTGTTAAAAGCTTTGTATGTTGCAAGGTTAATGCGGTGCAGGCATAATAAGGAACGGATTGCGAATGTCCGCTTTACAAATATCATGATTAAGGAGCAGACTGATGGAGATTTTAAGAGTGGAGAATTTAAGAAAGGAATACGGCAGGGGAGAGGCGCGGGTCAACGCGCTTGACGGCATTTCTTTTTCGGTGGAAAAGGGCGAGTTTGTGGCGATAATAGGGCCTTCCGGGTCAGGAAAATCGACACTTCTTCATATTTTAGGAGGGGTCGACAGACCAACCTCGGGAAAGGTGTTTGTAAATAATGAGGATGTCTATAAGAGAAATGAGGAGCAGCTTGCGATATTCAGAAGGCGCGAGGTAGGGCTGATATATCAGTTCTACAATCTTATCCCGGTGCTTGATGTCGTCGAGAATATGACACTTCCTGTCCTTATGGATGGAAGAAAGGTGAATGCTGAGAGACTTGATGAGCTGTTAGCTGTGCTCAAGCTGTCGGACAGAAAGCACCATCTGCCTAATGAGCTTTCAGGAGGCCAGCAGCAGAGAGTATCCATAGGCAGGGCGCTTATGAATGCGCCGTCGGTGATGCTTGCGGATGAACCGACCGGAAACTTAGACTCAAAGAACAGTCAGGAGATTGTGGAGCTTTTGAAGATGTCCAACAAAAAGTATGACCAGACCCTCATCATTATAACACATGATGAGAACATAGCATTGCAGGCGGACAGAATCATTGCAATCGAGGACGGAAGGATTACGAGGGACGAGAGGACAAGAAATTGAATATATTTAATAAGGTTACATTAAAAAGCATGAAGAAAAATCCTGTGAGGACAATGGTTACAATCATAGGAATTATTATATCAACGGCGATGTTCACAGCGGTCACAACGCTGACGATAAGTCTGTATTCCTTTGTTTACAGGACGGAGATATATGACTCCGGAAGCTGGCATGTGGGGTTTGAGTATAAGGGCTACGATGAGTACGCCGGCTGGACGCAGAGTGGGAAGGCAGAGAAGCTGGCGGCGGCGAGGGTGCTCGGGTATGCACAGAGCGGTTCGGAGAATGAGGACAAACCGTATATATATCTTGAGAGTGTTGAGGACAATTTTTATGATATCATGCCGGTTCATATAACTTACGGCAGACAGCCGGAAAACTCAGGCGAGATTTTACTTCCGAATCATCTTCAGAGCAACGGAAATGTGAGATACAGTATTGGCAGCACGGTGGTACTTGAGCTTGGAAAGAGATATGGTGTCGACGGGGACGGAAATCCGGATATGGAATATGAGCTTTCACAGGAAAATCCTTTCACGGACAAGGAAATCCTTGTGCCGGATAGAACCTGTGAGTACACGGTTGTGGGCTTTTATGATAGACCAAGCTTTGAAAACTACAGTGCGCCGGGCTACACGGCACTGACCTGTGGTGAGCCGATGGACGATACAACAGCAAAGTACAGCTTTTATGTGCGTCTGCAAAAGAAATATCTGTCAGAGGTGTGGTCGATGGGCGAGGACACCGGCGATGGCGGAATTACGAATTACAATAATACTGTGATATCCATAGAGGGCTCAATCATGTATGAGAATGTGGCTGCCCTGTTTACAATGCTTGTCGTGATTTTTGTGGCGATTATCATTGTGGGTTCCGTTTCCATGATTTACAGCGCATTCTCAATATCGGTCGGTGAGAGGACAAAGCAGTTCGGTCTTTTGTCGTCTGTCGGGGCTACCAGAAAACAGCTTAGACGTATGGTGTTTGGCGAGGCAGCTATGGTTTCACTTATAGGTATTCCGGCAGGCGTTGTGTGCGGAATTATCGGTATAGGCATCACATTTCATTTTGTGGGAAACAAGTTTAACTATATTCTCACCAGCCCGTATTCGGTCAATTTAGTGATTAACGTCTATGCGATATTTGCGGCGGTTGCCATCTCACTCATAACGGTTGCGGTATCGGCTGTCATACCGGCTGCGAGGGCGACGAGAGTGTCCGCCATTGATGCTATAAGACAGCACAAGGACATAAAAATTCCACGCTCGAGATGGCATGCCGGCAGAAAGTATCGCATTACGCAGAAGCTTTTCGGTATGCCGGGAATGTTGGCAAGAAGATATTTTTCCAGGAGCAGGAAAAAGTACCGCGTGACGATTTTTTCACTGTCGATGAGCATTACGCTTTTCATAGTGACCAGCTCATTCTGCACCTATCTCAAGGGCTATGTCGGAGATAATATAAGTGTGGGAAACTACGATCTGCGATATACGGTAAATGAGGAGGACACAGCAAAGCTTGACGGAAGGCTTGAGGCGATACTTAGCGCCGACGGCGTGCTCGACGCTTCATACTGTTCATGGAATTATAATTATAGCATAATATCGGATAAAGAGGATATCAGCGACAGCTATTTGCGGTACAGGGCAGAAAACGGTGGATTGATTGATGATGAGGATTTGGAGGTGGAAGCCGGCACTTATCATACTGGTAGTTCGGGCGGATTCGTTGAGAACGCGATGGCGTTGTTCATAGACGATGAACAGTACGGTAAATGCCTTGATGAGCTTGGAATAACGGACGATGAGTTTAAGGACTATGAGAACGCTCCGGTAATATTAAAGAATACGGTAAACACTGTGGAATATCAGTATGACAGTGAATCGGGCAAGTACCGCCGTTACAACGCAAATTACGATTTAGTAAATGAGAATGTAAAAATCATTACGGTAAAATGCGCGGAAGATGAAGAGCCGATACAGATACCGGTCGGAAAAATAGTCGGAGAGCTGCCGTACACATTTGAGAGCTTCGGCTATCAGATTGTGCTGCTTTTTCCTTACAGTTCCAAATATAATGCGATGGGGCAGAGGGCAGGTACACAGTACTTCTTCATAACGCAGGATGGGGACGTGCATGATAAGATGGTTGCAAGTGTGAAGGAAAAACTGACTGAGGCGGGCTATAATGCAAGTGACTATTCCTTCTACGACCCGTATGAATATATCAATCAGCGCAAGAACCTTCTTGTTCTCATAAATGTATTTTCCTACGGATTTATAACGCTCATGGCGCTCATATGTGTCGCAAATGTGTTTAATACGATATCAACAAACATATCTCTAAGAAGAAGGGATTTTGCGATGCTTAGAAGTGTCGGGCTGCCATACAGCGGCATTAAGAAGATGATGGTGTTCGAGTGCCTGCTCTATGGTATACGTTCCATAATATTTGCCGCACCGGCTTCGATAGTTCTGTCATATTTGATATATGAGGTTTATGGCGGTTCGGGCGAATTTTCATTTGGTTTTTTTATCCCTTGGTATGCCATTGTGATAGCGGTTGCCGGAGTGTTCGTTGTGGTAGGCATATCGATGGCGTATTCGGTGACAAAAGTAAAAGAGGATAATCTGATCGACGAGTTAAAGAACGAGAATGATTAAGAAAATTATGTCATTTATAAAATTAATTGGCAATAAATGATGCAAATAGCCTTGTGAAAATAATTATGAGGTGATACAATGATATGATATCAGGGTCAAAAGGTCAAAAAGCCGTTCGTGCCTGCACGATTAGCTTTTTGACCTTGGGGCTCGCAAAACTTGAGTTTTGTAATTATCTGCATCAAATATAAAGAGGAAAATATATGATATCTGTAGCGAAGTTAGATGATGTTATAAAAAATATGGGTAAACGCACGGGCTATGAGCTTATCGGTGAGAAGGACGGCTGTGTCAACGGCTGCCGCTGCGGGGTATCCGTGTACACGCGTGAGGAATATGACCTTACTCATGCGGGAGCGCATGATGACCAGGAGGGCTTCTTCGTCCTTGAGGGGCGCGGAAGGGCGATGGTCGGGGATGATGAGATTGTGTTAGAGCCGGGAGTGAGCTTCGTGGTTCCGGCAGGAGTGAAGCACTGCATGAAGTGTGAGCCGGATAGTGGGTTCTGTAAGGTTTTCTGGTTTCATGCGGCGGTTTAGGGAATGCAGAGCGTAGCTGCCAAGGGTTGAACAGAGGCGGATTTGAAGCTCGCTAATGCCAGGAAACAGGGACTCTACCGCTGGTCGGTTGTGAAAAAAGCATAGTTATTATATATTTAATGCAGATAGAAGCAATAGGAGGACGGACTTGTGTATTGATATGCTCACTGTCTACTTGACAGGGGCATATCAGATTTCATGTACGACGGCTTTTGTCTGCATTATTTATGTATCGAAAGGAACTGATGGCAGATATGGAAAGTAATAATTATGAAAATTGTGACAGAAGCAATGCAGGCTATGAAAATTATGAGATTGACAGGGCAGCGTTCGGCGCGTTTGTTGCAACGCAGAGAAAGGAGAAGGGCTATACGCAGAAGGAGCTGGCAGACAGACTTTTTGTGTCGGACAAGGCGGTAAGCAAGTGGGAGAGAGGTGTTTGAGTTATAATAGGACCAAGTTAGATGAAACCCAGTAAAATCAAGGGGTTATGCCTAATTTAGTCCTTATTTTTATACCATTTTAGCGGTAAAGATAGGGCAGCGCTGCAATATTAAACCGAAAATCCAAGTCAGTATCACAGATGTCCGCAATCAGTCTGAGAGTGAATCTGTGTGCTTAGATTAGGTACAATTTTATATCAAAAACATTTAGTGAGGACTAAATTAGCACTTGAGATGGAATACTCCATCAGCTGGTTTGGTCCTCTTTTTATTTGAGAGGAGTGGTCGAATGGGCAAGGTGTTAATTTGGTTCGTAATCATTATTAGTACAGTGGTTCTCTACTGTCTTATGAAAGTTAAGGCAGAGAGTGATGAACTGTATGAGGAATTAATGAGAAAGCATTTTTATGGCAGGTCAGATGATATTCCTGCATCTGACAAAACTGAGCACTTGAAAGGGTGTGGGTAATTATATGAAATTTTGCAAAACAATAATGCAGACAATACAGAAAAGGAGTGAAAGGAACATGAATAACAAATTAGAAGTAATCGGCATTGATCATGGCTGGTCAATGATGAAAACAATCTCTCAGGTATTTGTCACAGGTGTTAAGGAGATTACAACAACTCCGGCACTTTTCGGCGATGTACTTGAGTATGAAGGAAAGTTCTATAAGGTTGGAACTGTGAGGCAGGAAGTAAAGGATACAAAGGTCGAAGATGACAGCTTTTATCTTCTCACTCTTGCAGCAGTTGCTAAGGAACTTAAAAGAAGAGGTCTTGCAGAGGCAAAGGTATTCCTTGCCGTAGGACTACCACTTACAAGGTTTGGAGCAGAGAAGAATGATTTTATCAAGTACCTGACAAAGAATAAGCGTGTAAGCTTCAAATATGAGAATGAGTCATATCATATTGAAATTGATGATGTGGCAGTATTTCCTCAGTGCTATGCAGCAGTAGTGGACAAGATTCCTACAATGGCAAAGAAAACGCTGATAGTAGATATCGGTAGCTGGACAATCGACATTATGCCGGTAATCAACAAGTCACCGGATGAATCAAAGTGTGTGACGATTCCAAAAGGTCTTATTACCTGTATGCGTTCTATCAATGAGCAGTGTGTAAGACAGCTTAACGGAGAGGTAGACGAGTCAGAGATACAGAACATCATGCGATATGGCAGGTCAGATATTGATGATGAATACTTTGCCATTATCAAGGCAGAGATAGAGGATTTTGTTGATAAGGTATATAACTCAATCCGTGAGTTTGGGTATAACTTAAAGACTACACCGATTGTATTTGTCGGAGGCGGGGCAGTTGTGATGAAGAATTTTGGTAGTCACGATGCCAAGAACATTTCCTATAACCTTGATGTAAAGGCAAATGCAAGAGGATATGAGCAGCTTGCCACAATGGGACTTAAAAGCACTAAGCGATTATCATAAGGAGGCAGATGATGGGAAGAAGACTTGAATATGAAGTAAAAACTTCTGTCCGCCTCAACATGAGCAATCCTCAGCATGTGAAAATCAATGATGTGATTCAGAACCTTGATCCGAAGATTTTCAAATCTAAGAACCAGTTCATCATAGATGCGATTCAGTTTTACATTGATAATTATGGAAAAGAAACCTTTGTTATCAAGAAGAAGGAAAAAGAGAGGGCTGAATATATCCGGTCAGAAGATATTGATGACATTAAGGAAGAAGTCATTGAAGCAGCAACCAATGAGGCTAGGAAAGAGGTCATAAGGCTGTTAGGCGGAGTGATATCCGGGATGAATGTTGGTCAGCCGGTAATAATGCAGGCAGCCAATAGTGAAGCACAAGAACCTACAGAAGATGTTATGGACGATGCAGATGTTGCAGGACTTGCAATGGGATGGATGTCGAAAGGAGACTGATTATTATGAGAAGAGTTATGGGAGCCGTAGGAACAGTGATTTTAGAGATACTCAAGTGGATATTAAGGATAATTCTTGGAGCGTTGAAGCTGGTCTTAGGACTTGCCAGAATAATTCTTCTTCTATTCGCTATGGTGGCAAGGGTATTTCTTTCATTCGTAAGAATGGGCACATTCTGAGAGGAGGTGAGCGTATGCAGGTAAAGGGTTTATTCTTAAATTATAAGAAAAACAGAAGACTTATGCAGTATTTCTTTAAAATAAGAGAGCTGGTATAATGAAAGGAGTTTAAGATGCACAGAATACGGGACAGTCCTATGTGTCCCGTGCATTACAGATAAATAGTTCACCGCAAGGGTGGATGGCACGGAACACAAAGCCCGTCCCTCTTGCGGAGAAGGGATGGGTGATTACTATGAAGAAGATAAGTATTATCTTATTATCCGCAGTACTGGTCTTTTCAATGGCTGCCTGTAATGGTGGTAAGGAAAAGGCTGATAATCAGACAGAGAAACAGACGGAAAGAGTAAAGCCAACTGAAGAAGCAATGGCAACGGAAGCTGTCACAGAGGTCACAACCGAAGCTGGAAGTGAAGAGACAGAGAAAGATATTGCCGAGGCTAAAGATTCAGAAGAGAAGACTGATAAGGAAGATAACCGGTCCGCTGATAATGAAACTGCTTCAAAGCAGGAAGAAAAGCCAGAGCAGAATGACGAGCCGGAACAGAAAGCTCCTGCAAGTGGTAATAAGGAAGCTGGTGGAAATCAGAGTAATGCAGGTAATGGTGGTCAGACTACAGACAGTCCGAAAGACAATGTGAGCAATCCACAGCCTGCATCCGTGGCATACAGTCCACAGAATGTTGTGTCACTTGCAACAGCAAAGTGTCAGGCAGGAGGGATGATTACCACACAGCAGAATTTACAGAATCATTTGAATGACGGCAGTATCACGCAGGAAGAGTACAATGAGTATTATCCTTACGATGGTATGGAAGGCTCTTATTACAGTGTGTTTGTAGAGACAGACCTCAACAAAGCAAGTACCATTGATGGACAGCGGTTATCATCTGAGGATGCAATCGCAGAATATATTGCAAGTATGTTACTTTTGGAAACAGATCCGGTATTCTACATCAGTTATGATGGAGTTTACACGACAGGCGGCACAGACTATTACGAGTTTCGATGTCACAGATAAATAAAAACGAATAGAAGCAGAAGGAAGAAAGATGTAAGCCATAAACTTATGTCTTTCTTTTTTTTATGCGTAAATTAAGGAGGAAAGAGCACATGAAACAGAAACTAAAGCGTTTTATGGCAGGATTTATGGCTATGCTCACACTGGTTGGAACACTCTTTACGAATGGAACAACAGCATTTGCAGCCAGTCCGCAGGCAAATATTGCGTTCTGGAATGCGTCAGTCAAAAATTCCGGAGAAGTAAGTGAGCTGAAGCCCGGATATAATCATGGCAAGATTCTGTATTCAATTCTTGACGGAAATTCTGCATATTGTATGAATTTCGGATTAAGAGCAGATGGCGGTCAGCTTATGAACAGCTACGATGATGCGAGCACATCAATGTCAGCACAGCAGAGAAAGCTTTTAAGTTACTGCCTTTATTATGGGTTTAACAGTACACAAAAGGCGGCACCAAGCAACAGTCAGTGCGATGAGTATATCGCAACTCAGGCAATGGTATGGGTTATTGTAGCAGATATCTTTGGAACCGGAAGTGGTGATTCGGCAGCAAGAAAGCTCTGTAACACAGCACCAAGTCCTGATTCTTCATACAGCTATTATGAGAGACTCAGGGACAATATCAGCAGCTCCTACAATGCAACACTTCCAAGTTTTGCATCACGCAGAACCAGTGAGGCACCAACTTATGAATTAAAGTGGAATGAGGGAAGTCAGAGATTTGAAACAACATTATCTGACAGCAATGGTGTTTTATCGGATTTTGATTTTGGCATCAGTGGATATTCTGTTGATAAGAATGGCAACAGTATTACAATCTCTTCAACGAGCGTGAATACCACAGCTACAACAGGAACATTCACATCCAATGCTGGCAAGGTTGAGACAACATCAAGCTGTGTATTCTGGCTTACAGGAAAGAGCGGATATCAGGAGTTTATTTCTGAAAGACCGACAGCAGATCCTGTCAAAGCCTATATCAAGGTCAAGACAGAGAACATCGGATATGGTGAGCTTACAAAGACAGATGAGTCAAGCGGAGTGAAGCTTTCCGGTGCAGTCTATGGAATCTATTCTGACAGCGGATGCACAAACAGAGTACAGACCATGACAACAGATGGAAACGGATATGCAAAGTCAGCTGCACTTGTCGCAGGCACTTATTATGTAAAAGAGATTACCGCACCAAAGGGATATGTCCTTTCCGGTACAGTTCATACACTTACTGTAAAAGCAGGACAGACAACGGGAATCTCTGCAACAGATAAAGAGCAGCTTGGAGCAATCACAATCTATAAAGAGGGTGAGGTGCTTAGCTCATGGAATGGAAGCAATTTCACTTATGAGAAAAAGAAGCTTTCCGGAGCAACCTTTAAGGTAACTGCCGGAGCAGATATCTATAAGGCAGATGGTACAAAGGTGTATAGTGCTGGCGATGTTGTGGCAGAAAGCCTTACAACAGGAACTGACGGACAGGTGGTATTATCTGACCTTCATCTTGGAACTTATGTGGTAACTGAGATTAAGAGCATTGACGGGTATACAATCAATACCACACCTCAGACAGTAGCAGTTGAGTATAAGGATCAGACTGTGACAGTACAGTATGAATCAACTACGATTGAGAATACAAGACAGAAAGCGGATGTATCTGTCGTAAAGAAGGACTCTGACACAGAGAACCCTCTTGATGGTGGCAAGTACACACTTTATGCCGGAAATGACATCAAAAACTATGCCGGACAGGTTATTGTCACAAAGGGTACAGCTCTTGAGACAGTAACTACAGGTGAGGACGGAAAGGCAAGCTACAGCGTGGATCTGCCAATCTCTAACGGATATTATATCCAAGAGACACAGGCACCATATGCGTATATCAGAAACAGTAAAGATGTTTACAGCTTCAATTTCAATGTATTACCTGAAACACAGGCAAAGGCATCATTCAGTCACACATTTGTAAATGACAGAACCACAGCAAAGATTCATATCTACAAGGTAGACAAGGAATCAGGCAAGGCAGTAGCCCAGGGAGATGCAAGCCTTGAAGGTGCAGTTTATGGTCTTTATGCGAGAAACGATATCGTGCATCCGGACGGAGCAACAGGAGTCGTATTCAAGGCAGGAGACCTTGTAGCAACACTTACAACAGATAAGAATGGCGAGGCAGAGGTCAATAACCTTTACCTTGGAAACTATTATGTGAAAGAAATCACTCCATCAGAGGGGTATCTCTTAGACGAAGAGGAGCACGATGTAGTATGCGACTATGAGGGAGACCTTGTAGCAGAGGTATCAAGAAGCACAACCTCAGCAGAGCAGGTCATCAAGCAGCCATTCCAGCTTATCAAGGTATCTGACAATGGCGATGATACTGAAGCAGGACTGCTTGCAGGTGCAGAGTTTACAGCGTATTTGAAATCATCTTTATCTGTAAAGGCAGATGGAAGTTATGACTTTGACAAGGCAACTCCGGTAGTAATCGGGGAAAACGGAGCAACAACAATCACATCCGATGATAAGGGACATGCAGTTTCCATTGCAATTCCTTATGGAACTTATGTGGTAGTTGAATCAAAGACTCCGCATAACATGAAGACAATCAAGCCATTTGAGGTAAAGATAAAGGAGAATCATCCAACAGAGCCTCAGACATGGAGAGTTTTCTTGGACAGAGAGTTTACAGCAAAGCTTCGTGTAATCAAGAAGGATTCCGATACAAAGCAGACAGTACTTGTACCAAACGCAGAGTTTAAGATCTTTAATATTGATAAGAACGAATATGTAAAGCAGTACACAACTTATCCGTCAAAGGTAGAGCATACTTCATTCTTTACTGATGAGGACGGAGATTTAATCTTACCGGAGGCACTGAAAATCGGTAACTACCGCATTGAGGAAGTGTCTGCACCATTTGGCTATGTTGTAAATGATAAGTATGTCAACATTTCTGTTGATACTGACACAGCATTTGAGACAGATGGTGATACAAATGATGCCATCATCACAGTGGAATATTCCGATGTCCCTGCAGTCGGAGAGCTGACTGTAGAAAAGAAGGGAGAGGTACTTGACGGATTCAGGGGTGGACTTCTTGCAAGCTCATATGAGAAAGAGTTTGTTTATAAGGAAGGTTCACTTGCCGGAGCAAAATTCAAAGTTTATGCTGCCGAGGATATTTACACAGCAGACAACCAGAAGGATGCAGACGGAAACCGCATTAAGTATTACAGCAAGGGAGACCTTGTGACAACTCTTACAACTGGCAAGGATGGAAAGGCAACAGCTAAGAATCTTCCTCTTGGACAGTACAGAGTTG
>OIGD01000134.1_pt1 | contig 97137 bp, 94 predicted proteins | sample 1582211 | NCBI WGS metagenome assembly OIGD01 (sample SAMN04414078, study PRJEB24778) | human gut metagenome | material: faecal | host: Homo sapiens
TTGCGCCGCCCGGACAGTCCCTTGCCTTTTCTCTGGGAGACGAGAAAGGCTTTGAATGGATAGGAGCTTATGACATTACCGCTGACGAGCTTCTTGCCGGGACAGACACCGCCAAGACCGAAAGCAAGACCGCACAGGCGCAAATGCTCATTCTGGAACTGCTTGCGGACGGAAAGCGTATGCCGAGCGCAGAGCTGGAAAAGGCAGTCAATGAGCGTGGGATTTCCTCACGCACCATGAGAACGGCAAAGAGCCGTATCGGGGACAGACTTGTGACCGAGAAAGACGGCACAGCATGGGTCTGCTATCTCCGAGACTGACAACAGGAACACGGCAAGCGTGGCAAAGACGGCAAGGTTTTTATAGATACCTTAATGTTGCCGCCTTGCCTTGTTCCCTCATACCGACACCGCCCGATGATGAACAGTCACCGGGCATTTTTCATTTACAGGAGGATTTTGAATGAACAATACCGCAACCAACACCGCCACTTGCCCGACTGTCAGAAAGCAGATCGGCAAGACAACCTATATCGTGCGTGTGCATTTCAGCCAGACCGCCAAGGAGACGATGGAGGACAAAATCAAGCGTATGCTTCGTGAGGAAGTCCGCAAAATGTGACTTCTTTGTGAATTTGATGAAAAAGTCCTTGACTTTTCGTCTCTGGAGAAACAAATCTAAATTTAAAATCTTCAACTCTCAATATATATTCTTTTAATTCTTGTAACGAACTTTTTAACATCGAGTAATAATCTGAAAAAGAATTGAAATTTCCTAAAATTTGATTACATTCGTGTATCAAATCTAATTCTCCATCTTCAAATTGTCTTTCAAACTCTAATCTCTTTTCATTTTTTATAATTTTTAAATAGTATAATTGCCAACACATATGTACCTCCCCAAAAAAGGATGTCAACAAATTGTATTTTGCTGACATCCTTTAATTTCAATGGATTTTGTCCACATTTTTATTTATTGGGTGACAAACAACAAATTTGTTACCTTTTAAAATTTCAATTTTTCCTTATTTTTTGCTACTTTCCACAACAATTTTTATATTTTTTCCCCGAACCACATGGACATGGGTCATTACGGCCTATTTTCTTTTTTTCGTTTACTTTTGGTGTACTTTTTAAAGTTTCTTTGCCGTCATTAGTTTGTCCTTGAGGGGCTTTTCTAGGTGCTATTGTTTGTTTAATTTCAACTCTCATTAGAAGGTTTGTAATGTTTGCGTCAATGTTATCTAACATTTTTTCAAATATTTCGTAACCTTCTAAAGCGTATGCTTGAAGTGGGTTTACTTGAGCATATCCTCTTAAACCAATACCTTCTCTTAAGTGTTCCATTGAGTTGATGTGTTCAATCCATGCATCGTCGATTACTTTTAAATTTATAAATCTTTCAAAGTTATTTGTTACTTCTTCTGGGATTTCTTCTAGTTTTTCTTCAAATTCTTTTACTAGTTTATCACCAATAATATCGCTTACTTCTGTTTCTTTTTTGTTTTTGATTTCTTCTAGTTCGATTGTTTCTTTTCTTAAGTATGCATTGTTGAAGTGGCCTTTAATTGCATCTAAGTCTGCTTCCGTTAGGTATCCTTCTGGAGCAATGTGACTATCTACAAATTCGTCCGCATAGTCTCTTAACGTGTCTTCTGAAATTGTGGTCATGTTTTCCGCGTCAAGAATTTCGTTACGTTTTTTGTAAATTATTTTTCTTTGTTCTGATACGATATTGTCGTAGTCTAGTAGGTTTTTACGCATATCGTAGTTGTTGCCTTCTACTTTCTTTTGAGCTGATTCAATGCTCTTACTAAACATTTTTGATCTAATAGGCATTGTTTCATCATATCCTAGGTTTTGAATCATTGTTTTAATTCTATCTGTTCCGAATCTTCTCATAAGTTCGTCTTCAAATGATATGAAGAACTGTGAGTATCCTGGGTCTCCTTGACGACCAGCACGACCTCTTAACTGATTATCGATACGTCTTGATTCGTGTCTTTCAGTTCCGATTACACATAGTCCGCCTAGTTCTTTAACGCCTTCGCCTAATTTAATATCGGTTCCACGACCTGCCATGTTTGTAGCGATTGTAATTGCGCCTTTTTGACCGGCGTTTGCGATGATTTCTGCTTCTCTAGCATGGTTTTTAGCGTTTAATACTTCATGTGGTAGATGTTCTTTTTGAAGTAGTTTACTTAGGTGTTCGTTTGATTCAACTGAGATAGTACCAACTAAGATTGGTTGTCCTTTAGCGTGAACTTCTTTAATAAAGTTTACGATTGCATTATATTTACCTTTTTCAGTTGCAAACATTAAGTCAGCCATATCTTCTCTTATACATGGTTTATTTGTTGGTATTTCAATAACGTACATATTGTAGATGTCACGGAATTCTTCTTCTTCAGTTTTTGCAGTACCAGTCATACCTGAAATTTTATTGTACATTCTAAATAAGTTTTGGAATGTGATTGTTGCTAAAGTTTTTGTTTCTTCGTTGATTTTTACGCCTTCTTTGGCTTCGATTGCTTGATGTAAGCCTTCACTAAATTGTCTTCCCTGCATTAAACGGCCAGTAAACTGATCGACAATCAAGATTGCACCATCATGAACTACATAGTCTACATCAATTTTCATTCCATAGTTTGCTTTTAGTGCTTGGTTTACGTGATGTACTAAAGCAGTATTTTCTGCGTCATATAGATTATCTAGTTTGAAGTATTTTTCAATTTTTTTACTTCCGGATTCAGTAAGCATTACTGTTTTTGTTTTTTCGTCAACAGTGAAGTCTTCTTCTTCATTTAGTTTTTTAACTGCACTATCAGCTTCTGTATATAGGTTTGCAGCATTGAACTTACCACCAGAAATGATAAGTGGAGTTCTTGCTTCATCGATTAGGATTGAGTCGATTTCATCGATGATACAATAATTAAGACCTCTTTGCGTTCTGTCTTCTTTACGCTGTACCATATTATCTCTTAAATAATCGAAACCGATTTCATTGTTTGTTGAGTAAGTTATATCACAGTTATAGATTTCTCTTTTTTGTTCTGGACTAAGTTCTCTTAGGTTTACGCCTACAGTTAGTCCTAGGAATTCAAAGATTGGTCCCATCCACTCGGCATTACGAGCACTTAAGTATTCATTTACTGTTACTACGTGTACACCTTCGCCAGTCAAGGCATTTAGGTATGCAGGTAAAATTGTAGTTAAGGTTTTTCCCTCACCAGTTTTCATTTCAGCAATGTTACCATAATGAATAGCAAGGCCACCTAGTAATTGGACTCTGTATGGTTTTTCACCTATTTTACGATATGCGGCTTCTCTTGCAGTAGCAAAAGCATCAACAAGAATGTCATCTAATGTTTTGCCATTTTTTAATGCTTCTTTAAATTCGGCAGTTTTTCCTTTTAATTCTTCGTCTGACATTTTTGAATAGGTTTCATCTAAACTTTCAATTTTGTCAGCGATTTTATTAAATCTTCTTAATTCTTTATATTCAGTATCTACAAGTTTTTTTAGTAAACTCATAATATCACCCTCTCAAGTGATTATTATATCAAAAAAAAAGGACTTTTACATCCTATTTTGTATTAATTATACCGTAGTTGCCATCTTTTCTTCTATAAAGAACAGAAATGCACTCTTCATCTATGTTATTAAACACGTAAAAGTCGTGTCCTAGAAGTTCCATTTGAAGGATTGCTTCTTCTTCATCCATTGGTTTTACATCAATTTTTTTTCTTTTTACTATTTTATCTTCATTTTCCTCTTCAGTTACTTCAAAATCAAAGATAAAGTCAGGGACTACTTCTTTTTTATATTTAGCTTTTAATCTAGTTTTATTTTTTCTGATTTGTCTTTCTAGTTTATCAGTTACTAGGTCAATTGCTGCATATAAGTCTTTGTTTTTTTCTTCTGCACGAAGTGTAAATTTTGTTGTAGGAATGGTGACTTCGATAATTTCTTCGTTATCCTTCACTTTTATTAAAGCAGTTGCTTTAATGCTATCTGGTGCGTCAAAATATTTGTTTAGTCTTCCTAGCTTTTCCTCAATATAATTTTTGATTGAATCAGTTACTTTAATTTTTTCTCCACGAATTAAAAATTCCATATTCATCCTCCTATAGTGATTATAGCATAAAAAAAAAGAAAAAACTACAAGATTGTAGTAGTTAAAGTGACAGTAGACACTTCGTTTGCTTGTAGTCCTTTTGCTGTTTCAATAAGTTTAAAATCAACAATGTCGCCCTCATTTAATGTTTTATAGCCATCTTTAAGTATCGCAGAATAATGAACAAATATATCTTCTAAATCTCCGCATTCGATAAAGCCATATCCCTTTTCGTTGTTAAACCATTTTACGGTACCTCTCACGCTAAACACCTTCCTTCTGAACATATTTTTACTTCCCTTCTTTGTGCACAATGTTATCATTTAAAGATTGCTAGGAAGCTTTTTCCGGCATCTTTTGCATGACATGTATATTTTAACAAATTATAATTCCAAACTTTTATAAATTGTTTAAAATGTTGTTTTTTGGGTATTAATTAAATATTTTGACATTTTTTAAATTATAATTTTTATATTTTGAACATTTTTTTAGCCTTTTGAGTTCAACTGTTAAAATTTGTTATTTTATTCTGTTATGATGATAGCGGAAGTGAAGAAGTGAAAGAGAAATTTATTGCAAGTGTTGTTAATTTAGCTAAAAAAAATAAGGAATATACTGAAGAAGAAGTTGCCATTATGAGATATGCTTTAGAAGGTATATACTTAACTTTTACTAAGATTTTGGTTATTACTTTAATTGCAGCTTTGCTTGGTTTATTTAAAGAATATATATGGTTTGTGTTACTTTATACACCTATAAGAAGCGTAAGCTTTGGTTGGCATGCTAATACAACTAAAGAGTGCTGGGTGGTATCTATTCTTGCTTTTATACTAATACCATACACATTTAGTATTATTACAATAAATAGAATTACTAAAATTATTTTACTTACATTTTCAATATTTATATTTGCGTTGTATTCTCCTGCAGATACTAAAAAAAGACCAATTGTAAATAAAAAAAGAAGGTTAATGTTTAAGGTTGCTAGTTTAATTATTACGCTTGTGTATTGCTGTTACTCTTTCAAACATTCTAATCTTATTAGTAATTTAATGATAGCGTCTTTACTTTATCAAAGTTTATTAATTAATCCTTTAATATATAAGATTACGCATCAAGAGTTTAATAATTATAAAACCTATAATCTTAATGAATAGATTTTATGTAGGAAGAAAGGAGGCAGTTATGTTAGGAAGTTTTTTAAAATTCATTGCTAGTCATATTAGTTCAATATTCTGTATTGCTGTTATTAGTGATGAACCAGAATGCCCAAAATCATTAATTAAGTAATTTATAATAATTTAGATGTACCAAAAAAAATATAGATAGAAAGGGTACTTAACACACACACGAAAAAGCCATCTTAATTGATGGCTTTTTTAATCGTTATAATAGTTTTAAAATTTGTGTCAGATATAATTCTTTTTATTTTTATATCTTTGTTTAGATTTGCAATATAATTTAGACCTATGCCACTATTTCTATTTTTCGTGCTATAATTCTTCTCACCTAGTTTATCAACGTCTACAAAGTTGTTAAATGAATTGGTGATGTTAATTGTATAACAGTCATCATCATTGTATAGTCCCATACATATTAATTTTTCTTTGGTATCTATGCTTGCCTCAATGGCATTATCTAAACATATAGCTATTACTTCGCAAGTATCTAGGTAAAGAGCTGTACTTTCATCTAATTTTTTAAAATCTATTTGGTTATCCATATAGAATTTGACTTTATTGTTTTCTGCAAATTGCATTTTTAAGAAGATAATACCTTGAAGTCCAGATGGAATGGAACTGATGTTATTTACCCATTCTTCATCTTGATTATATTTTTCATACGTTCTTCTAATTGCTTTTTCTTTATCTTTTGAACGAGCAATAATAAACAAGTCATTTTTTAGATTGTGTTTTAAAGTTCTGTAGTTATCTGCTGTTGTTTGATAGTTTATCAGATTATCATTTAAATATTTATTCTTTAATGTTAAAGATGTATTATCGAATATTTCGTGAATAAAGATATATGAAAAATATGAAATAAATATAATAAGAATAAGTAATGCTGTGTAATATTTATAGTCGACGTAGTTATATACCATCATTATGTTATATGCATGAGCGACTAGTACTAATATTGTAAAATATATTAATATTTTTTTATTGTTTTCCATTAGGTCAAGTATTGATTTAAATCTAATTCTATTTTTTTCAGATTTAAAAATTTTGTAATACGCATATGAGAATGTAAATGTCATAACTAATTTAGGTATTGTATTTACGTTAAGTTCTTGGATATTATTACAAACAAATGAGATTGTTATTGATAGAACCGGATCTAAAATAAATGATACTAAAGTCATTAAGCAAGTTTTGCAAAATGTTTGTTTCCAAGATTCCTTGAATATTGATTTATACATTATCATATAAATAATTGCACTTATTAATGCGTTTATAGCAAGAATTGGATTGTACAGATTATTAATTGATATTAAAAATGCGGTTATTAAAATTAAGATTGCTTTATTAAGGGTGATTTTTATTTTGTTATTTGAGAAACTTTTATAAGCGATGATATAGACACCCGTTAGTAAGACTGCAGATAAATATAACGTAAAAAAATGATAGCTTAATATATTATTCATTTATTTTGCCTTTGCTTTTTCTAAAGTTTTTAGAACACATATCTACTTTTTCACCAGTTGATAGAGTAAAATATCCTTGACTCCAGTTGTATTCTTGAACATAGTCATTGTTTACAATACAAGCTCTATGGACTTGTCTAAATCTATCATCTAGTTTGGTTAAGGCATCTTGTAATGTCATGTTTATGGCATATTCGCCTCTGGTAGTTTTTATAATGAGTTTTCTTGATGTTGTTTCTCTATAAATATAAATGATATCTTTTGCAAATATTTGTAAGTCTGATTGACCGCTTGTATAGAAAAATTTGCGGTTATCAAATTTGCGATTTACGATTAAAGATAATTTTTTTGTTAGAGTGTTTTCTAAATTGTGAAATTTTCTTATAAAGCAAAATACTTTAAATAAGCTTTCATATACGGTATCATACATTTTATCATGGTTAGTAATGAATAATATTTCGCTATCCCAATCGTCTTTTCTTATCTCTCTACCAATATCTAGTCCAGATTTTTCTCCTTGAATTTCGATATCCATGATATAAATTTTAGTATCAGTTTGATCTTTTATAACAGATTTAAGCTTTGGCGTATATCTTTCATAGGTTTGTATTTCATAGTTGTTATCATTTTTAAACATAATTTTATCAATAATATTTTTGTAAATATCTTGATATTCCTTTTCATCCTCAACTATAATAAATTTTATCATACATTTCCTCCGTGCTATTTGCCCGACAATTTTATTATACTACAAAAAAAGAAAACGGGGTCCCTATTTCCGGCGTTTTCTTCGTTTTTTTTGAATTTTCAAGTGTTTTCTTACTAGTAGTAAGATGGCTAAAATAGTTATTGCAACTATACACTGAATAATAAATGTTATGATTAAAGAAACATAATAGTTTTGGTTTAGTTTTTTTGCTTCGGTTTCAGGTTTTTCGATATTCTGATAGTCTTTAAAATAATTTTTTACTTTTTTTAACCATTTTTTATTAAATAGAGTATTCTTTTTGTTATATCTTTTATCATACTTTTGAATTAGTTTTGTGACTTCCTCATCAACTTCATATAATGATGATAAAGGATTTTTTGATTCATATAGTCTAAGGGAATTTATTTTGTTTGCAAGTGATAATAAAAATTCGTCATTTTGAGTTTTTGTCATAATTTCAAGAGAATACGGAAGATTATCACTATCGTAACCGATTGGTATTGTTATAGATGGATAATTTATTGTTGATGAAGCGTGGGCTGATAGATTGATAATACCAGTTGTACCTAGTTCTAGTATTTTGTTCTTACTTGATGGATAGATGATAGCGTCCAGATTGTTTTCTTCCATAATGCTCTCTATATAATCTTTATAATTTTCTTTTAATTCATCTTTGTATGATTGGTTCATTTTAGAATTACAGTCTTCTACATAACCTTCTAGTCCAGGAGTAAGTGCCGCTAGTTCTTCAAATGTTTTTATGGTTCCTTGATGATTTAAGATGTATTCGTTAAATTTATCGCAGAATTGATAGCCACTATAAGACTTTGCGACTTCATTATCTATATCAATTGTGTAGTAGTTGTCAATTACTTTGATGGTAATGCCAGAGTCTTTTATTTTGTCTAAAGCATTTGTTAAAAGTTTTTTGACTTCTGCATTTATTTCTTTGTTTTCAGGAAGAGTATTGTCGTTACTACCATTTAAGAAGGTTTCTGATATTCCAAGGGCTAAGTTTTGCGGGGTTATATCCGTAATTTTTAAATTTTCAGAATCATACGTTTTGTTATCTTTTTCGTCTTTTCCTTTAATAATGTTGGTTATGGTTAGGATATCTTCAATAGTTTTTCCAATTACGCCTGGGGTATCTCTTTCTGGGTCGTATGGAATGATGCCTGTTCTGCTAATTAAGCCTAGTGTGGGACGATAACCGATAAGGCTTGCCGCTTGAGCTGGGAGTCTTACTGATGCGTTTGTGTCGGTACCAATTGCAATTGGAGCAAAGTTAAGAGCAACGCTTACTGCTGAGCCACCACTTGAACCATATGATGAGTAAGCAAGATTGTAGGCATTTTTTACTGTACCATAATCACTTGATGATGAACTTGCATAGAAGGCGAATTTGCTCATGTTTGCTTTAGCGATTATTATAGCACCAGCATCTTTTAATTTCTGAATAACAAGAGCGTCTTCATTTGGGTAGTTGTCGCTTAATGCTTTTGAACCGGCAGTTGTTGCTGTTCCTAGGACATCAATATTATCTTTTACAATGATTGGAATACCATGAATGGATGACTTAATATTACCATTTTGTCTTTCTTTATCTAATTCTTTGGCTTCGTTTATGGCGTTTTCGTTTATTGTTATTAAAGCGTTATATTGATCATTGTATTCTTTTATTCTTTCTAAATATATATTTATAAGTTGTTCGCTGGTGATAATTTCTTCATTTAAGGCTTTGCTTAAGGATGCAACTGTTTCCTTTGTGATATCGATTGGGGCTTTTGTTAGGGCAAAGGCATTAATGGGAATTAATATTAAAAAAAGGATAAAAATCTTTTTACGCATTTCTAACCTCTCTTTGTAAATCTCGTTCTTTAATTGTTTGTCTTTTGTCATAATTATGTTTTCCTTGGCAGATCCCCAGCAATACTTTGGCATGATTGTTTTTAATATAGACTTCTAGAGGTATTAAGGTATAACCTTGTTTTTGAGTTTCTTCTTTAAGTCTTTTGATTTCTGCTTTGTGAAGTAATAGTTTTCTTGTTCTTCTTTCATCATGGTTGAATCTGTTTCCTTCATCATATTTAGCAATGTACATATTTATGAGGAATGCTTCATCATTCTTGATTTTGGCGTAGCAGTCTTTTATGTCGGCACTGCCTTTTCTTAGGGATTTGATTTCAGTGCCAGTTAAAACTATTCCGCATTCAATTTCTTTTAGTATAAAGTAGTTAAATCTCGCTTTGCGGTTTTTGATTTCCATTTTGATCATCCTCCAGTAATATAAAGTCAATGGTTTTACTTTCTTTGCTTGCACCTACTACTTTAACTCTTACTTTACTTCCAAGTCTATATATTTTTTTGTGTCGTTCACCTATAAGCGCCATTAGTTCTGGCAAGTAGTTGTAATAGTCTCCTTCAAGGGTGTTAATGTGAACTAGTCCTTCAATCATGTTTGGGAGTTCGACAAAGAAACCAAAGTTAGTTACTCCACTAATGTATCCTTCATAGATTTCACCAATGTGTTCTTCCATGTATTCAGCCATTTTCATGTCATCTACTTCACGTTCTGCATCGACTGCTGCCTGCTCTCTTTGACTACAGTTTTCAGCCATGCCTGGCAAGCAGTTTTCGTAATAATTTATTGTTTGAATGTCCATTTTGTTTTCGAATAGGTAAGTGTGAAGTAATCTATGAAGTAAAAGATCTGGGTATCTTCTTATTGGGCTTGTAAAATGAGTATAGCATTTGCTCCCTAGGCCAAAGTGGCCGATGTTTTCTGATGAATATACTGCTTTTTGCATACATCTAAGTAGTAGCGAAGCAAATATTTGATGGTTCGGTACATTTTCTAACTGGGCTAGTATTTTTTGCATTGATGTGGGTGTAAAGTTTTTGAAGTTGCCAGTTAGTTTGTAGCCGCTTAATGATACAAGGTTAATAAATGAATCGATTTTTTCGGCTTTAGGAGTGCCGTGAACACGATATATTGATGGTAAGTCCATGTTGTAAAGGTGTGATGCAACTGTTTCGTTGGCTGCAATCATGAAGTCTTCGATTAATTTTTCTCCATCTTCTCTATCATATGTTACTACGTCAATGCATTTGCCATTTTTGTCACAGATTATCTTTGGCTCTTCAATTGAGAAGTCGATGTAGCCTCTGCGTTCTTTATTTTTTCTTAAGATGTGTGCTAGTTCATTCATTAGTTTTAGTCTTGAAACATATGGTGCATATTCTTCGTCATAGGTGTCTCTCATAAGAATATCGTTAACTTTTTTATAGGTCATTTTTTTGCATGATTTAATGTAGCTTGGGAAGATATCATAGTTTACAACGTCTCCTTTAGCATTTATTTGCATGACGCATGAGATTGTTAGTCTTACTACGCCTTCGTTTAGTGAGCAAATTCCGTTTGATAGTTTATGAGGTAGCATCGGGATAACACTGTAGGCTAAGTATGAACTTGTTCCTCTTGTGAAGGCATCTTTATCTAGTGGGCTATCTTTTGTAACGTAATGGCTTACGTCTGCTATGTGAACACCCAGTGTGTAAAGGTTGTTTTCTGCACTGATACTTACGGCATCATCAATATCTTTGGTGTCATCTCCATCAATTGTAAAGATCACTTCGTTTGTAAGGTCTTTTCTTCCAGCTAGTTCTTTTTCTTCGACCATGATTGGTAGTTCTTCTGTTTGCTTGTCAGATTCTTTAGAAAATTCTTCAAAGATTCCATATTTGTAAGCGATAGTTTTGATGTCAACACCTGGGTCGTCTTTATGACCTATTATTTTTACAACTTTACCTATATAGTGGTTAGGTGCTAGTTCTTTTTCTAGGTTTACTAGGACTTTTGTGCCTAAAACGCAATCTTTGGTAGTGTTTGGATCTAGGTCTATTAGAAGTTTGCACTTTTCGTCATCTAGGATTAATATTGGTTTGTTTTTTCTAATACTATATTCGCCAATGATGTTTTTGGTGTTTCTTTTTAAGATTTTGATTACACGGCCTTCAGTTTTTCCTTTGGATTTGATAAGTTCAGTTAGGACTTCATCTCCATTTACAGCATCATTAAGGTTTTTGTAATCGATGTATAAATCGTCACCGTCTAAAAGAAGAAAGCCATTTCCTGCTTTATTAATGCTTAGTTTTCCACATTTTAAATATTCACAATTTTCTAAAAGTAAGTATTTTTCTTTTTTCGTTTTGTAAACTTTGTTTTCTTCGATAAGGGCGTCTAAAGCTTTTTGTAAATTTTTTAATTCAATTGCACTGTGTAAATTTAGGGCATCATTTATTTGGATAAGTGTCTGAGCATCATGCATTTTGCTTAAATAGTTAATAATTTCTTCTTTCATATAGTCCTCCAATTATATTTTATCATATTTTTATATATTAAATTAAAAAAAGCACCAATTAGGCACTTTCTTAACTAATATAAATTAGGAATGATAATACAAAGAATGCTAAACCAAGAATTAATGTAAGACGGCTGATTACTAGTTCTGATCCTCTTTCTTTTTGATTAGCAAATAGTTCTGTATTTCCTCCTGATATTATTTGACTAGCATCACTTGCTTTGCCACTTTGAAGTAGGACAATTGCGATTAGTAATACTGATACAATTAATAAAATAGTTTCCATAAAATCACCTGACTAATAAAGATGTTACCATATTTTATGGGTTATTTCAAGTTTAGTGGCCTACTTTTTCTTCAATTCTTAGAAGTTCGTTGTATTTTGCAATACGTTCTCCTCTACATAGTGAGCCTGTTTTGATGTAGCCTAGGTTTAGGCCAACTGCCATTTGAGAGATAAATGTGTCTTCTGTTTCACCACTTCTGTGAGAAATAATTGTTTTAAAGCCAGCGTTTTTAGCTAGTTTTATGGTTTCTAACATTTCAGTTATTGTACCTATTTGATTTGCTTTTAGTAAAATTGCATTATTGTATTTTTCAGTTATTCCTTTTTGAAGATATTCAATATTTGTAACAAAGTAGTCATCACCAACTAGCATTATTTTGTTACCAATTAGTTCAGTTAGTTTCTTTATTGAGTCTATGTCATCTTCACTAAAGGCGTCTTCAATGCTAATTATTGGATAGGTTTCAGTTAATTTTATGTAGTAGTTTATTAGTTCTTCTTTAGTAAGTTCTTTTTTATTTATTGTGTATTTGCCTTCTTTATAAAATTCACTTGCAGCTGCATCTAGTGCTAGGTTTACATCTTTACCTGGAATGTATCCGCTTTCTTTGATAGCAAGCATTATGTAGTCTAGGGCTTCTTCAATTGTTTTAAATGTTGGGGCAAATCCACCTTCGTCACCTACTGATGTTGAAAAGCCATTTTGTTTTAGAATACTTTTTAAAGTTTGGAATACTTCAGCACCACATCTTAGTCTTTCTTTAAAAGTACTTTGATTTGGGACAATCATAAATTCTTGAATTTCTAAAGAACTTGTGGCATGAACTCCACCATTAATGATATTCATCATTGGGTATGGCATTGTATAAGGACCGTCAAATAGTTCATAGATGTCTTTGCTTTGAGATTTAGCAAGTGCTTTCATAATGCAAAGGGATACGCTTAAAATGGCATTTGCTCCTAAGTTTGTTTTGTTCTTAGTTCCATCTAGTTCTAGAAGTAAATTATCTAGAACTTTTTGATTTAATTCTTTACCTGTTAGGGCATTTTTAATGATTGTATTTACATTGTTTACGGCTTTAGTTACACCTTTGCCATGATATCTTGAGTCACCATCTCTAAGTTCTAGGGCCTCGTTTGTTCCAGTTGAAGCACCTGATGGTACACTTGCTCTTACAGTAAAACTTTCCGTAGTAAGTTCACACTCTACAGTTGGGTTTCCTCTTGAATCTAGAATTTCTCTAGCATATAAATTTGTGATTTTCATTTTTCATACCTTCTTTATAAGAAAATTATAAAATAAATGTTAATTGCAAGCAAGTTAATATTTTATATTTGACACTTTAATGATATAATTGATTATAGGAGATTTTTATGAAATTAGTTGAGTTATCAATTCGTGAATTTGAAAATTTTGCTTATAATCATCCACTTAGAAGTTATGCGCAAACGGTTAACTATGCTAAGTTAATGGGTGAAATGGGATTTTCTTATGATTATATTGGATATAAAGATGATATGGATAATATAGTTGCAGGATCACTTGTATTAACAAAAAAGATTAAGTATGGTAAGTATGCTTATGCACCTAAGGGCTTTTTAGTTGATTATTATAATGCTAGTTTGTTTAAAGATTTTTTTAATGAGGTAGTTAGTTATTATAATAAAAAAGGATGTGCCTTTATTAAAATTAATCCAGAAATTATTATTGGTGAGTTAAATCCTAAAAGAAGTTTTGCGGCTAATTATAACCAAAATGTTAAGATTATTGACGATTTAAAAAGTTTAGGATTTAAGAGGAGACGAGAGATTAAACCTTTGGATTTTATTTTTCCAAGAATCAGTCCATATATTAACTTAAAAACGTATAATCGAGACAATTTATCTGATGAGGTGAAGAATATACTTAGTACTTCTACTAGCAGTGGTCTTATTTTAGAGGATGCAAGTAACAAGGATGTTTCACTTTTATATGATTATATAAAAGAAAATGCTACTGATAGTATTAATTTTTATAGGAATATGCTAAATATATTTACAGGAAATACAGGTGCTAATGCTGAACTAGTACTTCTTAAAATTGATTATGAGGCTTGTTTAATTCAAACTCAAAGAGCCTATGAAAAAGAACTTGAGCATAATAATGAGTGTAATGAGAAGATACAAACAGATAATAGTCCGGCAGTTTTAGAAGAGAAGATGGCATCTGATAGAGATTTGATTTTGATTAAACAACAAGTAGTTCAAGCAACAAATAATTTAAAGAAGCAAAAATATGAGTATATTGCTGCTGCACTGCTTATGAAATTTGAAAATAGAATTAGTATAATTGCGAGTGGATATGATAGTAAATTTATTTCGTTTAATCCTATGTTTTATATGTATGAAGCAATAATAGATAGATACAAAAATGATTATGATTTCCTTGATTTAAATGGGCTTGCTAATTCATTTAGTCAAAACAGTCCTTATTATAAATATAATGAAAGCAAAATTGGAATGAATCCCGATGTTTATGAATTTATTGGTGAATTTGATTATATAATTAATGAAGGTAAATTTAGAAGAATTCAGGCTGCAGGTTTGTTATCTGAAGAATTTAAACCATCTTATAGGTTAGAAAGTGAGCAATAGCTTGCTTTTTTTAGGCAAAGAAAAAAACTCTTAACGAGTTTTAGTAGTTCTCACTTTTTAGTTCGAAGAAACTTTGTGGATGATTACATACTGGGCATACTTCTGGAGCATATTTTCCGATTACAACATGTCCACAATTACGGCAAATCCATATTGCATCTTCGTCTTTTGAAAATACAACTTTATTTTCTATATTATTTATTAGTTTACGGTATCTTTCTTCATGATGTTTTTCTATTTGACCAACTAATTCAAATTTTTTGGCAATATCTTCAAAGCCTTCTTCTCTTGCTGTTTTAGCAAATTCTTCATACATGTCTGTCCATTCGTAGTTTTCACCATTTGCCGCATCATTTAAGTTTGTTAATGTATCGGGAATGTTTCCACCATTTAATTCTTTGAACCACATTTTAGCATGTTCTTTTTCATTATTTGCTGTTTCTTCAAAGATAGCGGCTATTTGTTCATATCCGTCTTTTCTTGCTTTTGATGCATAATATGTATACTTGTTTCTTGCTTGACTTTCACCGGCAAATGCTGCTTGAAGATTGGCTTCTGTCTTTGTTCCTTTTAAATTCATTTTACTACCTCTTTTCTACGCTAATTATATCATTTATATAAAGTTTATTCAAGACGCATATACTTATACTATGGAAAGATTGCCTTCAGAAACTGAATCAAAAATTGGAACTTTATTTGCCACTTTAGTTGGCTTTGCTTTAATTGATGGGTTTACGGCTTTAGAGCAGAACGCGATTGGCAACTGGTTTATGTTAGTAGGTCAGATTCTGGAGACGAATGCGGCTTTTTTACAACAGTTTAATCAGCAAAGGCAGGTACATCAGTCAAAAATTAAAAGTGATAATGAGGCTTTTGAGATGGAAAAGTTAAAGAAAATGGTTGATATCTTGCAAAGAGAGTATGAAAAACTTGCAAAAGAAAATCCGCACTAGGCAGATTATCTATTTGTTCTAAAACGATCTTTTGGATCTAATATTTTCTTTCTTAATCTAATAACAGCTGGTGTAATTTCAACGTATTCATCATCATTAATGAATTCAAGTGCTTCTTCTAAAGAGAATGTTCTTGGTGGTACTAAAGCGATTGCTTCATCACTACTCTTACTTCTTGTATTTGACATTTCTTTATTCTTGCATGGGTTTACGTTAAGGTCGTTATCTCTGTTGTTAATACCAACAATCATACCAATGTAAACGTCTATTGCTGGTCCAATAATTAATTGTCCTCTATCTTGTAAGTTAAATAGTGAATATCCTAAACTCTTACCTGTTTCCATACTAACTAGTACACCATTTTTTCTGTTTTGAATGTTTCCAGCGTATGGTTTGTATGATGAGAAACTACGCACCATGATTCCCTCACCTTTTGTTTCAGTGATGAAATTACTACGGTATCCGATAAGTCCTCTTGTAGGTACTTCAAATTCTAAGTGAGTGTAATTTTCTTCTTGTTCTAGTTTTTGTAAAAGTCCTTTTCTTTCTTGTAAGCTGTTAATTATTGTACTTGAGTAGTCATTTGGAGTATTTACTATAACTAATTCATATGGTTCACATTTTTGACCGTCTATTTCTTTAAATAATACTTCTGGTTTACTTACACATAGTTCGTAACCTTCACGTCTCATGTTTTCAAGAAGGATTGATAGGTGTAGTTCTCCTCTACCGCTTACTTTAAAGCCATCAGAGCCTTCTAGTTCTTCTACTTCTAAACCAACATTAGTTTCAAGTTCTCTTTCTAGTCTTTCTTTTAAGTGTCTAGATGTTAAGAATTTTCCACTTTGTCCAGCAAACGGTCCGTTGTTTACAACGAAGTTCATGCTTAGGGTTGGTTTTTCGATTTCAATTGGTTCTAAAGGATTAACTGTCCCTAGTTTGCATATTGTATCTCCGATTGATATGTCTGCGCATCCAGCAATAGTTACGATATCGCCATAGTAAGCTACGTCTTTTTCGATCTTTTTAATTCCTTCGGTAACATATAATTTTGAAATTCTAAAATTTTCAACACTACCGTCATTTTTTACAAGGGTAACTTGTTCACCATTTTTGATTTTGCCTTTATTAATACGGCCAATTCCTAAACGACCAATATAGTCGTCATAACCTAAATTTGAAATTTGAAGTTGTAAGTCGTCGTTTTCGTTTCCTTCAAATGGTTTGCATTGTTTTACGATAGTTTCTAGAAGTGGATCAATAGTAGTGCTGTCATCATCTAGTGAATATTTAGCAATACCATCTCTTGCAGTACCATATATGATTGGGAAGTCTAATTGTTCATCACTTGCGTTAAGTTCACAGAATAAATCGAATGTCATATTAACTACTTCTTCTGGTCTAGCGTCTTTTTTATCAATTTTGTTTATAAATAGGATTGGTTTTAAGTTATATTTTAAGGCTTCTTTTAAAACAAATCTTGTTTGAGGCATTGGACCTTCTGCAGAGTCAACAAGTAAGATTACTGTATCAACTGTTTTGATAACACGTTCTACTTCTGATGAGAAGTCAGCATGTCCTGGGGTATCTACGATATTAATTTTGTAGTCTTTATATCTAATTGCACAGTTTTTAGAATAGATAGTTATACCTCTTTCTCTTTCTAGATCGTTACTATCCATTACGCAGTCTTTTACTTCTTCGTTTGATCTAAAAGCACCACTTTGGTTTAATAAAGCGTCTACTAAAGTGCTTTTCCCAGCATCAACGTGAGCTACTACTGCAACATTAATAATTTTTTCCATATAATTCACTTCTTTCAACAAACGCATAAATCATACTACAAATCAAGGTATTTTGCAAGAAAAATAGTAAATGTGAGTTTATTATGGTATACTTTTTTTAGGTGATTTTATGAAAATCAAGGCTTTATTTAAGAAATACTGGGGGTATATACTGGCATTTGTTTCGTCTTTAGTTGTTATATCTATTTTGTTTTACTTGCAAGGTGTAGCTCCTTTTGGCGGGAAGAGTTTACTTACGATAGATTTTTTTCATCAATATGGGCCGATGCTTGGTGAGTTATTTGATAGGATTAAAAGTCATTCTAGTTTGCTTTATTCATTTAATATGAGTATGGGGCTTCCTTTTTATAGAAATTTCTTTAATTATTTGTCTAGCCCTTTTAATATTTTGATGATTCTTTTTAGTCATGGAGAACTACTTACTTCTTTTAGTGTTATTGTTCTTGTTAAGTTATGTTTTAGTACACTTTTTATGTATATGTTTTTGAAGAAGAAGGTTGGGCTTTCAAATGTACTTACTGTGTGTCTTTCACTTCTTTATAGTTTTAGCGCTTATTTTATAGCATATTACTGGAATATTATGTGGCTTGATGGGATGGTATTTTTGCCTCTTATTGTTTATGGGTTAGAGAGAATGCTGATACAGAGAAAACCACTTGTTTATGTTCTTAGCTTAAGTGTTATGATGTTTGCTAATTATTTTATTGCTTACATGATTTGCATTTTTCTAGTTATATATTTTATTATATTCATGGTGCAATATACTGATAAGTTTGATTTAAAGAAAATTTTATTTAAGTGTGCGATGTTTGGAATTAATAGTTTGATTGCTGCTGGGGTTTGTGCATGGTTTTTGGTTCCAATGTTTAATGGGCTTTCTAGTATAAGTGCGACAAGTGATATATTTCCAAGTAGTCAGTATTATGCATTTAATTTTGCTGAGTTTTGGGTTGGACATTTTAGTGGTGTAGTGCCAACGGTATTGAGTTCCGATGTTAGTAATGCACCTAATATTGCTTGTGGTGTTCTCTCTATTTTGGCTTTTTGGTTATTTATATTTGATGAGAAATTGAGTCTTAAAACTAAATTTGCTTATTTGGGTGGTCTTGTAGTTTTGTTTATTAGTTTTTATATAGGACAGATTGATTTTATTTGGCATGCTTTTCATGTACCGAATGATTTGCCATTTAGATATTCTTTTGTATATAGTTTTCTGTTTGTTATTATTGCGGCTTATGGACTTCGCAGTATAAAGGATATTAAACCTAGATATTTGCTTGCTACTGCAGTTATGATGGGGTTATCTTTGCTACTTTTATATTTATATAGTTTGAAGTTTGAGAATATAACTGGGAAGATGGTTTTACTTAATGTTGTTGTTGGTATTATTTATTTCTTGTTAATTATTTTAAGTAAGTATTATTCAAATATGAAAAGGTTTGTTCCTGCTTTATTTCTAATTGTTGTTTCTTTAGAGATTGTTGGATCAATTAATACTAACTGGAATATATCTCATATATCAGAAAACTTTTATAAGGACTATAATGAGAAAAAGGATATTTTAAGTGTTACAAAAAATGTGGATAATAAGTTTTGCCGTGGAGAGTTTACTAATATGCTTTCATTTAATGATCCATCTTGGTATGGTTATTATGGAATTACATCATTTAGTTCAATGATTTATGAGAATCTTGCAATATTACAGCATAATCTCGGACAACCTGGTAATGAAATAAATAGTTTTTATTATAAACAGAATACACCTATTTATGATTTGATAAATGATGTGTGTTATTATGTCGGTGATTTAGAAGATAAGGATAATTATACTTCTCGTGATGTTAATGGTTATACATTAAATCGTTTTAATAGTAATGCTAGCTTGTTCTATTTTGTTAATAGTAATATTAAATTTTGGGAATATAATAATTATAATCCATTTAATGTACAGAATGATTTTGTTAAAAGAACTACTAATATAGATGATGTACTTGAAAAAGTTGAACTTAGTAGTGGAAAAGAGTTTTATAAAGATGATGAACATATAATTATTAGATATGAATTAAAAGAGAGTGTGGAAAATTATTATATTTATAATAATAGTAGTTATATAGACTTTATGTTAGTTGATGGAGATTTATATTATAATACTGATGATTATAGTTATGTGTATAATTTGGAAGATATTAACATTACTTCTTATAATGATTATAATGAGAAGTATATTATTAATCACAAGAGTAACGAAAAAAAATCTTATTTGTATGTAGGTTTTAATAATTATTATGAATACGATTTTTATGTGTATAAGTTAAATCAAGAAAAGTATAATGAATTTGTTAAAAAGTTAGAATCTGTAAAAGTAAATATTGTAGATTTTAAAGAAGACGTTATTAACTTAAATGTTTCAAGTAAGGAAGGAACTATTTATTCTTCTATTCCATATGATGACGGATGGCATGTTTATATTAATGGAAAAGAAATAAGTAAATTTAGAATCGGAAATGCTTTTTTAGGATTTGATGTTCTGGATGGTGATAATGATATTAAACTTGTTTATAAAATACCATATTTTGGGCTAGGTTTGTTTATAAGTTGTTCTTCAGTAATTTTGCTTTCTTTAGAGATTTATTTATTAAGAAAAAAGTCACATTAATGCATGTGGCTTATTTTTTGTTAACAAATATTTTATCAATGTTTTTCTTTGGCATCATAATTTTAAAATCATGAATATTTGAAATATCATATTTTAAGACTGCTCTATCTAATTTTTCTCCATCTATGCACCAGGCTTTTTTAGGATAATCTTCAAATTCAAGTTCTATATGATTTGTACGGTAGAATTCTAGTCCTGATACTTTCGTAACATCTAGTGTAAGTAACATTGTAAATGTTCTGATAATATCTATTCTTTTTCTGAAATTACAAAATAGTACTTCAAATGTATCATCATCTAATTTTACATCTTTATAGAAGTTATTTATTCCTGCTATTCTATTTGCATTAGAAATAAGCATGAATGAATAGTAACCAGTCTTCTCTATACCATTTACTTTGTATGATAATTTATATAATTTTGTCGGACTAAAGAAGTCTTTTACACCTTCAATAAGATATGCTAAATATCCCCATTTTTTCTTTAATGTACGGCTAGTTTGATATGGAATATGCATGAATTTGCCAAAGCCAGCAACATATACAAATGGTTGTCCATTAATGATACAGATATCCATTTCTTTGATTACACCGTTTAGTAGTAATGATAGATTTCTTTTGATGTCTTTTCCGTAGCCAAACATTACACCTACGTCATTGGTTGTTCCTACAGGAATATGAGCTAACACTAGTCTATCTTTTCTCTGTAAGTTTCCAGTTACGGCTTCATTGAACGTACCATCGCCACCCATTGAAATAACTAAGTCACATTTATCTAGATGACTAATGATTTCTTTAGCATGGCCTCTATATTCTGTACCAATGAATCTTGCAGAATATCCGTGTTTTTCTAATATTGTTTTATATTCTTTTAAATGTTTCGTTTTTAATGTATGCCCACTATTGGGATTATAAATTACTACACATGATTTCATTTTCTTCACCGCTTTAATTATATCTATCCTTTATTTTTATGTCAAATAAAAAAGTATCAGAGGATACTTCATATATAAATGGAGGGGCCTACCGGATTTGAACCGGTGCTCAGGGAGTTGCAGTCCCTTGCCTTACCACTTGGCTAAAGCCCCGTACAAGAAAGATTATACCAGATATGGATAACCTTTTCAATAAATTAAGTTAAATTTAGGAAATATTTGCTACTTCTAGTTTGAATTAGTATTTCTTTTCCTTCGGAATTCGCTACTTCATTCTGTACAGTGATGAAAACTGTATTTTTTACATAAGCATTTGTTTTAGTTGTTCCATTATAAGTATATGTTTTATCATTGTTTTTGTATCTTATTTTTAATAATTTATCAAATAAAGAGTTATATTTGTTTGAATTAAAAGTGTTAATTATCGGCAATGTGCTGTCTATGTCTGCTTCGTACGTTACAACAAGTAGTTTTTGCAGAGCACTATTTTCAGTTTTTTCGACCCCAATATAAGATTTACATTCATTATTTGTGCAATTTTCATATTCGTATTCATAATATGGAACAATTTTAGCGCTTTTAATTATTATATAAGACTTGTTATATGTAGTTTCACCTAGATACATTATTTCATTATAATTTTTATTTTCTTCAATTACTTCTTTATCAACATTTTTAGCTTTTACTCTGAATTTAGCATATTCGTATGTATAATTATTTTCTGAATCTATTGATACGGAGTTTAAAATATTTAATTTAAATGATTTGGTACTTGTCTTTTTAGAAATTGGAAATATAAGTGTTACTCTTTCTTCTTTATCTTTTGATACTACGCTACCATTATAGGCTTTCCCAAAGTCTATGAAGTAATCTTTTAATGTGTTTTTAAAATATATTTTGTTACTTCCATATGATAGATACACTTCATCTTTGTTTAGAATTTTTTCTTTGCCAATACTTTTTAAAGATAAATCAATGATAACATACTTTTCATTATTATTAATTAAATTTCCATTGTAGTCGTATTCTGTAATGTAAGATTTATTTACTTTTATTTGTAGGCCATTTACGACAACTGCTTTTCCGGCGCGGTGTGTTTGATTAATATTAATGTTTACTATTATGATTATTAGGAGAATTGCGCCTAAAGTTCCACCTATGATGGTGAAAATAAATTTGTGCTCTAGTATGTAGTACTTTAATTCGCGAATAATTCTTCTTGCTTTTCGTTCATACTTATAGGTGTCTGTTCCAAGAACAAATTCAAACTCCTCGTTATCCTCCGCAGAAATTTCTAGTTCTTTTAGATCTTTGCTAAAGTTAAATTTTTTTATATCAAAACCTATACCTCTTATAATATACATTATGATAAAGTAATAGTTTGGAAATGATAGTATAAGATAAATATCTCTTAGAGCTCTTGATGTTTTTTGAGACATGGTTGCATCACTTAGTGAAGTTATTGTATTAGATGCAATTATTAAAAGGATAAATATTAATATATAATATGCTGAGGTAAGTATGTAAAATGTGAATGGTTTCTGTTTGCGGCGCATTAAGACAACCATTATTATTGAAAATGCGATAACTAAGATAGTTGAAATAATAAATAATGGGGATACATAGTTTGACGCGGTGCCTTCGATAACTCTTATGTTGTTAGTTGTATAATCACCAAAAAAAGTCACTAAATTTCCGAATTTATTAGTGATAAAAAGAATTATTACACAAAGAATTATGTGAATAATTTTAAAGTTTTTTATTAAAAATGCGTAAGGCTTCTTAAATACCATATGTGTCTCCTATTGTTAAGTTAATTTTAACACAAAAAGAAAAGAAATTAAATCTATTTCTTTTATGAATTTTTATTTACGATTAATTGTCCTTCTCTTAGATATATTGTACTATTATTTTTAAGAAGTTCATTTTCGGTTGTTTCAAAAGTATTTGCAACTAAAGCTAAAGTGTCGCCATCTTTTGTTATATAATAAGAAAATTCCTTTTTAGGTACCATTATAACTTGATTTGGATATATGAATTCGTTTAGATCTAGACCATTTAATGCTGCTAAAAGTGATGGATTGACGTTATAATTTTTGGCTATTTGGTATAAATTGTCGCCTCTTTTAATAGTGTAGTATTCATAGTAAATTTCATCATCTTGTTTTCTGTAGTTTAACATTTTATCACTTCCTAATATAGGTTATTCTTATTAAGGAGTTTTGTTAATTAAAAATAAATATTTGATTTGATGAATTGAATTTCCATTCTGTGTTTGAAATTATTTTTTGTACCTGTTTACCAAATGTATATTTATAAAGTGTACCATCTGATAAATAGTAAACTTTTTCATTATCTATTTTGACGATATTATCTATTTTGTCATCACTTACTAATATATTCTGACCATTGATTTTTAAAATTAATTTATTATCTTCAATATTATAATTATATAAATTGTATGTGGAAAATACTAACTTTTCTTTTATTAATTTATTTAGTGATGTTTTAACTTCTTCTTTATCATAGTAGATGCCATTTCCATCTTTACTGATCATCGTTATTTCCTTTTTGTTTGGGTCTATTTCATACTCATTTTTATATTTTGGATCTAATAAATATAGCTTATTGTTATGGGTTCCCAAAAAATACGAGTTTGATGAAATAGGTTTTTCTGATATAATTTCATCGATTTTATTACTTTTTATATTGATTCTATAAAACTTGGTAAACTCATATTTTTCGTCATAGTTAGCGGTAACTAAATATTTATCGTTTGATATAGATATTTTGTTTTCATAATTATCATTTTTTAAAATTGTTATATTTTCTAATTTGTTATTTTCTATTTTGTAGTATCCCTTGTAATTCCATATAAAGATTTTTTCAGAATTTTTATATATTTCTATATTATTTTCTGTATTTATTGGTGACTCGTTGTTAATATTTGAATCTATAATAATTTTATCATCATTAGTACATAATTTATAGTTACTTTCAAAAACACTTATTGTGTAACATTTTTCCTCAACTTTTATATTTGTTATAAGTTTTCTTTTCTTTATATATTTATGAATCACTTGGTAAGGAATTTCTAATTTATTATCCTTTATGATAAAAAGATAAGTTTGATTGTCTTTGTTGTATTGTTCAGTCACTTCTAATTTATTTATAGAATATTCAGTTTTATAATTTCTTGGAGTATTTGAAATTATTATAAATATGCAAAATGGAATAATTATTATTAATATAAGCATTATTATTTTTTTCATTAATACCTCTTTTGAAAAAAGAACTCATTATGAGTTCTTTTTCTTTTCCTCTAACATATAAGAGTTTATTGTAGTTTGAATTTCGGGAAGGGCTTTTTTTGATATGTTTGAGAAATGAACTACTTCTTTCATTGTATCGATAGTTATTGTTCCCCATATTATGCCTGCATTTATTTGCATGTCATTATATAATTCAGGAGTTATGGAATTTACTTTATAGCCAACAATAAGTCTATCTTGAGCGACAATAATTCTTTGATTTGTTAATGCAAGAACTGCTGTATCAAAGATACTTCCATGATCATTATTATTCTGTGCTGCAAATGCATATATAACTGTTTCACCAGGGTTTAAGTTTTTATCAACTAAATCTGAGTGTTTTTTTGTTCTCCACCAATTAATTGTTGCGGGGTACTTTTTTTTGAATTCTCTAACATAATCATAAGTTCTAGCCATATTATTCTCCTTACTTAATCATTCCAACTGTTTTTAATTTACTTTCTAGACTCGCTTTATTAACGTAGCCACCGATACAATCAACTTCTTTACCTTTTTTAGTAAAGATTGTAAGTGGTGTCCCAAAGCCTGATGAAAGTGGTAAGTCTTTTTCTTTGCTTTCTGTACACTTAGCTGGGATATTTAATCCTGAGTTTAGAATCTTGTTATATTCATCTTTATTGAATGAATCAGAATCTATGTAGTAAATATCTGCGCCTTGTTCTTTTGCAACTTCATTGTAAATTGGTTTAAATTTATTACACCAATAACATGAATTTCTACCAAAGACTGTCATTATAACTTTTTTACTTTTAATTACTTTCATGTATTCGTCATATGTTGATACTGTTTTATATGCTACTTCTTCTTCAGGAATTATATTGTTTAAGTATTTATTAATTTGAGTTTCTAGTTGTTTGTCATTTAAATCTTCTGAAGATTGGTATACTACTTCTTTTTCATTTAGGAAAACCCATGCTGTCTTTGTTAAGTCAATGTTTGCTTTTTTAAATGATTCTTTATCAGCATCACTAATATTTTCTACATTAATTGTTTTAAAATCAGCAGAAGTTTCACTAGTATTGAATTCTTTTTTTAGATTCTTTAAAGTATCAACCTTAGTATCAACATCTTTTCCTACATAAATAACTGCAAAACTATTTTTATTTACTAATTCAGAATAACTGTTGTAACTTTTGATAGTTTCTATGTGGCTATTTTTGTAGTAGTCAACATAAATTGGAATTAAAAGAATTATTATTATAACAATTGCGATAATCCAGCTTCTTAATGTTCTACTCATATTTACCTCCTATAAGTATTTTATCTTTTTTATTAGTATTTTTCAATATTTTATTAAAAAAAACAACCGAAATGGTTGAATATTTCTATTTGGTGGAGCCGAGCGGATTTGAACCACTGTCCAAAATACTATTTATGTATCTTCTACAAGTTTAGTCAGTTTATTAATTTTTCAATATCTGCAAACTAACAAAGTTATATTGAATATCTTCTAGGGATTCTTTCTAGTATTGAAGAAATACTAAAATATATTCTGCTAATATGAACCACCTATTATCTTCGCAGAAATAAGATTAACAGGTAGTGCTTTAATTGCAACTAGGCAAATGCTAAAGCAGTATTATAATTAGTTTTGTCAGTTATTTTAACTGTGTTGCTATTTTAGGCATAGCATACCACTTGCAAATATATAAATATATATTCTGTCGAAACCATACGACCCCGGATTAGTACAATAATAGCAAATTATCAAAGATTAGTCAATTATTCTGCTATTTTTATAATATATTCTCCATCTTTAGAGTACATATATTTTTCTCTAGCATATTTAGCTACGTATTCGTCATCTTGAAGTTTAGTAACTTCCGAATTTAGTTCTTCTTCTTTTTCTAATAGAGACTGATATTTTTGTTTTAATTCTTTTGTTTCTTTACGGTTGTTTAATATTTTGCCCCATTGATCAATGCCAAAAACAGCAATATATGATATAGCTGCCAAGATAAATAATGAATAAACTAGTAATCTTCTTTTTGTCTTTTTCTTTGCCATTTTAGTCTCCTATTTTTATTTTAGCATTATTTTGATTTTTTTGAATTATAAGAAGTTTATTTTTTATGCTTTTTTATAAATTTTACATAATTTGGACAAAGAATTATGTTTATTAAGAAGATTAATTGAAGTAAAAGTGGAAAATTACCATTGTTAATATTATATAAAAGGAATATGTAAGTAGTTGATAAAATTAATGTTATGCTAGAGAAAAGTGGTTTATGTTTTTTGATACTATGTAATATTAAGGTGAATACTAATGAATAGATTATTGTGTATATGATTGGTATTAGTTGTTTCATTTAAATAATTTAGCTAAAATGGAAGATTCTTTATCATTTGTATCACTATAAGTAAAACTGTTAATCTGGCCTTTTATTGATACGTTTCCTTCAATTGTATCTAATTTTATCATCTCTAAATTTGAACCCTTAATTATTATACTTCCCATTACACTATCTAAGTCAAATTCTTTTTCATCGAAGCTGTTTATTTTTTTTATACCACTTATAATAATGTTTTTGCGATCTGTAAGTTTAATTATATGGTTTAATGCAGGTACGTCTATTATTTTATCCATATTGCCTCCTGCTTAAGTATATTATTTTAAATAAAAAAAATGCTAATTTCTTAGCATTATTCAGCCTTATTGTATTCGTCAATAATAGCATCTTCAAATTGTTTGCGTACGTCTGGGTTGATTGGATGTGCTATATCTCTGTATCCGCCTGTAGCAGTTTTTCTACTAGGCATAGCAATAAATAATCCGTTGTCACCTTCAATGATTCTAATGTCATGTACAGCGAATGCATCATCTAATAATACAGAAGCTATACCTTTCATTCTTGAACCCTCTTTTTCAATTTTACGTACAGTTACAGATGTAATTTGCATAACATTCACTCCTTCTAAGATCTTTAACCTAATTTAATTTTAACCCATTATATTTTAAATTGCAACGTTTTTTATAAAAAAGTCATAAAAATGTCGTTGCTTAAAATGTCTGAGTATGAGTAACTTCTTTTTTCAATGCCATTATCGACTATAAATACATGTGAGTATATTTCTGTAATATTTCCATAAAAGATATCAGTTTTATTTCGATTTTCTTTGGATACGACTTTTACTTCTTTGTTTAAATGGTTTAAGATTTGATTTTTAATTGATTCTATCATCTTGGATACCCCACAAACATTAAGCCATTACATTTAATTCCCCCTATGCCGTCTGCTCCATATTTTGTTTTATTTAGTACTGATAGTAAATCTATTACTTCTCCTTTTTCTGTTAGAGCGATTGATGTTGCAATTATTGCTGGGTCTAGCGCATGAATATTTATTCTTTTTGGACTTGATGCAAAATTCGCCCCACATTTTAAAAGTTCTTCATAATCACTTTGACAAGCACCAGCTATTATGATTAGTTTATTGTTATCTTTTTCGTATTTTCTTGCTTTTTTTACTGCCTCACAAAAATATTTGGAATTACGATAGTTATTTATATCGTTTTTGTTTCCTTTTTTTGAATAGTATGCATCATGGCCGGTTATGATTATTATGTCTGGTGTATATTCTTTTAATAATCCTTCTATTTTTAATGGTAGTTCTTCTTCTTGTAATACCTTACCTATTGCTTGTAAATTATATTTCTTATAAAAGTTTAAACAACGTGTTAGATAGTCTTTATCTCCATCTATTTGCATTATTTTGGGTGGCATGTAAAAGTAATTGCTACGATCTAGGGCTTTGAAATCTTCAATGTTTTCGCCGAATTTATCTTCACTTTTTTGATTTACTAAAACTAAATCTGTTATTTCGGCATCTGCATATAATCTGACATCTATTCCCTTTAAGTAGCATATATTTTCTTTAATATTTAGTATTTTAAATATTGTATCATTATTATAACTTTTTCGGGTTACAAAGTTTCCTTTTTGAAAATTCATATGATTCACCTAAAAAAGTATATGCTTAAATTAAAAAAAATTTCTAAATTTGATTAGAAATTTCGATAAAAATGTCAATTGGAATTTGCTCTGCTCTATTTTGCATAGAAAAGCCGTGAGATTCAAGGATAGTGTTTATTTGTTCATAATCATAATTTTTTAAGTTGTTTTTAAGAGTTTTTCTTTTGAATTTAAAAGCTTCTTCTATTAATTTGTTGTATTTATCTAAGTTATTTATTTCTTTAGTTGTTGGAGTTAATTTGATTATTGCACTATCAACTTTAGGTACAGGAAAGAAACAGTTTCTACCTACTTTAAATAATTTAGTAACATTATAAAAACTTTGGACATACACGGTTATGTATCCATATTCTTTACTATTTGGTTTTGCTGAAAGTCTGTCGGCTACTTCTTCTTGAACCATTAAAATTATTTCACAGGGGTTTATTTTGCTATTTATAATTTTGGTTATTATTGGAGTTGTTATATAATATGGAATGTTTGCGATAACATAAATATTTTTGTATTTAATATTTTTTAATTCTGCATTTAAATCTACTTCTAAAAAGTCTTTGAAAGTAATTTTCGTTTTGCTATTTTTTATTTGATCCAACTGTTTTGAAAGAGTTTCGTCAATCTCAAAAGCGATTATTTGTGCATTAAATGTTTGAAGTCTTTTTGTTAGGTTGCCACTTCCTGGTCCTATTTCAATTATAAGATCGTCTTCATTGATGTTTGTGCTTTTTACTATTTTTTCAAGAATATTTTCATCATATAAAAAGTTTTGACCATATTTTTTTTTATAGTTTATTTTTTCCATAAGTACATCACAGGTATATAATAACATAAAAACAGATAGTTTCAAACTACCTGTTATAGCCAAATCTTAAAATTTGATATGATATATTTTTTCTACCTACATTTGATAATGCATAGGCTTCACTTTCAACTAGTAAATCTAAAGCTGTTCCGGTTACGCCTCTATCTAGAACTATTGCAGTTATATTCTCATTATTTAAACTAAAATTTACAATAGATCCACATGGGAGACTTTTTGATGAAGCGACTATTTTTACAGTACCATAATCTTTATCTTGATATGTTGTTGTACCATCTAAGACATTTTGACCGGTACATCCAAGAGTTCCACCACATAAGGGGCAATTTGCTGCATAGCCTGTTAGCACACCATTGTAAGTATCTAATGGATAATATAAATCGTTATGATTAATTTCATCTATTTTTAAGGCCATTGCAGTTAAATCAAGGGTTTTATTTAAATTGTTGTTACTTGTTTTTACTTCTTGTTCTATGATTCCTGTTTGACCGCAAACTGCTATTACAATTAAAATTATTAGAATTTTTGCTGTTTTAAGAATATTTCTTATTTTCATCTGGCTTCACCTATTTTGATTTTAGCATAATTATTCTATAATGTCAAAAAGCTCATGAAAGTTGTTTTCTAAGATGTTAGATAGTTCTTCTTCGTTTCTGTTTAATGCTTCAGATAATGCTCTTAAGGTGTAAATCATATATTTTGGTTCGTTTGGTTTTCCTCTATAAGGCTCTGGAGTTAGGTATGGGGCGTCAGTTTCTAGAAAAAAACTATCTGGAGAAAGGTCTTTTATTTCTTCTTTTAATTTACAATTTTTAAAAGTTATTACGCCACCTATACCTAGCTTGTATCTAAGTTTTAGAAAGATGTTTGCTGTTTCTTTGCTTCCATTAAAGCAGTGAATTATTCCTTTTGTTTTATATTTTTTTAAGGTTGTGATTAAATCACCAGTTGCTTCTCTATTATGGATAATTACTGGTTTGTTTGTTTTAGTTGATAATTCTAAAAACTTTTCTAGCAGTTTTATTTGGTCTTCTTTATTTTCTTTATTATGATAGTAGTCAAGTCCTATTTCACCAATTGCAATTATTTTAGGATTATTTAGATTTTTTTCGATAAAAGCTAGTGAATCTTCAGTTAGTTCATTGATGTTATCTGGATGAAAGCCAAGTGCTCCATAAACATTTTCATATTTGCTTACTAGTTCGAGAATTTCTTTATTTGTTTTATCATTATATCCATTTATAATTATTCTTTTAATATTATTTTGCTTTAGATTTTCAAGTATTTCTTGATAGTTTGGAACATCTGTTGGGAGAATATGAGTGTGACTATCTGTTAGTTTTATCATTTTCAATCCTTTGAAATAATACTACTGGTGTACCAACTTTTTTACTATCGTACTTCCCGAATGTTTTGATTGTGTCAATTGTTGTTTTATCTGTATTAATTTGTTTGAAAATTGATTCTGCTGTTTCTGGTAAAAAGGCTTGTAATAGTACAGCACCTATTCTAATACTTTCTATTAGATTGTATAGAACAGTCTTTAATCTTGCTTGTTTTTCAGGTTCTTTTGCTAGAATCCAAGGTGTTGTTTCGTCAATATATTTATTGCATCTTCTAAAGATATTAAATAATTCATCTAAAGCGTCGGCTATTTTGAATTCGTCCATTTTGCTATTTATAATTGCAATGCTGTTTGAGATTGTACTTTTTAAGTCGTCATCTATATCTTCAGTGATATTTGTGTTTTCAACTTCTCCGTCAAAGTATTTGTTGATCATGCCAATTGTGCGATTAACAAGGTTTCCTAGAACGTTTGCTAAGTCACTATTTATTGAGTTTTCTAGTAATTCAATTGTGAAGTTACCATCACTTGCAAAAGGTATTTCGTGAAGTAAATAATATCTTACGGCATCTACTCCATACTTTTCTACTAAATCGTCGGCATATACGATATTACCTTTACTTTTACTCATTTTATCGGATGCAAATAGTAACCATGGGTGTCCAAAGATATGTTTTGGCATTTCTAATCCAAGACAGTGAAGCATAATAGGCCAGTAAATTGTGTGAAATCTTAAAATATCTTTTCCTATTAAATGCACATTTGCAGGCCAGTATTTTTTGAAGGTCTCACTTGATTCTCCGTCTGGATTATATCCTAGAAATGTTATGTAATTAGATAAAGCATCGATCCATACATAGATAACGTGATTTTCGTCAAATGTTACAGGAATTCCCCATTTAAAACTTGTCCTTGATACACATAGGTCTTGAAGTCCTGACTTAATAAAGTTATTGATGATTTCATTTTTTCTTGCTTCTGGCATGATAAAATCTGGGTGTTCATTTATATAGTCTTCAAGCCATTTTGAATATTTACTCATCTTAAAGAAGTAGGCTTCTTCGTTTTTTTCGTGTACTTCTCTTCCACAATCTGGGCATTTGCCGTCTACTAGTTGTGAAGATGTCCAGAATGATTCACAAGGTGTGCAGTAAAGTCCTTTGTACTCTCCTTTATAAATATCGCCATTATCATAGAATTTTTTAAATATTTTTTGAACAATTTTTTCGTGTTCTTTGTTTGTTGTTCTTACAAATTTGTCGTAGCTTGTGTTTACTATATCCCAAATATCTTTTATTTGACAGGCAATGTTATCTACATATTCTTGTGGGGTCATGTTTGCTTCTAAAGCTTTTCCTTCAATTTTTTCTCCATGCTCATCTGTACCAGTTTGAAAATATACATCATAGCCTTGTAGTCTTTTGAAACGGGCAATAGCATCTGCTAAAACAATTTCATAGGTGTTTCCTAAATGTGGTTTTGCTGATGTGTAAGCAATTGCTGTTGAAATATAATATTTTTCCATTTTTCTTCCTCTTTTCTTTTTGTAAACAAATAAAAAATCACAAATTAAGGACGAAGTTTTCCGCGGTACCACCTTAATTCATGATTTTGTCATGCTCTTATATCTTTAACGCGATTAACGTTTAAACTCTGGAGCCATGTTCATAATTAAAAATCTAATTCTTTTTCACCTGCCAAGAACTCTCTGTTAGTTTTCAATTACTACTCTTTCCTTCTTTGTTTATTAATGTTAATCTATCATATTATTTACAGAAAATCAACTGCTTGTTATGGAAGTTTCAATAATTTTTGATATTAATTTACAGAGTTTTTTTGTGTCTTGCTGATTTTCAGATTCAGAATATATTGATAATGTGCCAATTATTGTTGAGTTAAAAAGGATGTTTTCGCCAATTGTTTCCTTGGTTCCATTAACATTTCCAACTTCTATAATTGTTTTATTATTATCGGTTAATTTAATTGGAATTTTGTATATTTCATAGAATGCGTTTATTATTCCATTTATTAAAGCTTGATAGTTGTTAATATATGAGTATTTTTGAATTTCTATTTTGTTATCTGTTAGTTTTAAAAGAATATTTTCATTTTCTGATAATTTTAATTTTCCACGCAGTTCTTTAGGAATAACAATTCTTCCTAGATCATCTATTTTTCTTATAAAAGTAATTCCGTTCATATCATCACTATTTTATTTTGATGCGTTTATTTATTTTTATTCTATGTCATTTATAATTTCTTGTAAAAGTTCTGTTATATAATATATGTAATGCTTAGGTTGATTGATTATCGGTAGTGATATGATAATTTTTTTAAATTGATATCTAATTTTAAATTTTGGATTAATGTTGTACATTTTTAAGAAAAGTTTTTCGCCGTTAATTTTGTTTGAGAATTTTTCTGGAATTTGAATCTCTATCTGATTTTTTGTTTGAATTACATGATTAATTTCTAATTTGTTTGCTAGTTTTTCAAACCACTCTTCGTACATATATATAAGCATGTCCTCGTCTATTTTGCCAAATCTGTCTTCAAGTTCTGATTTTACTTTTTCTAGAGTTTCTTTATTGTCTATTGTGTTTATTAATTTATGTATTTCGATTCTTACACTTTCTTCAGTTACATAGTCAGTTTTAATATGTGTATCTACATCAAGTAGTGATGATCTATCATCATCTTCATCTTCTGTTTTGATTCCTTTTAGTTCGTTTATTGCTTCTTCTAAAAGTTTTGTGTATAAGTCTATACCGACACTATCAATAAAACCTGCTTGTTCGCCACCTAATAAGTCACCTGCGCCTCTTATTGCAAGGTCTCTCATGGCTATTTTATATCCACTACCTAATTCAGTAAATTCTTTTATTGCTTTAAGTCTCTTCACTGCAGTATCTGATAAAGTTTTTCCTGGGGTATATGTTAGGTAAGCATACGCTATTTTATTACTTCGACCGACACGACCTCTTAACTGATATAACTGACTTAGTCCATAGTTTTGGGCGTCTGATATTATTAATGTGTTTACATTTGGTATATCTATACCTGTTTCAATTATAGTGGTGCACACAAGAATATCGTATTTATATTCAATAAAATCTTCAATTATTTTTTCTAATTCTGTTTTAGACATTTGACCATGTGCATAGCAAACTCGTGCTTCTGGCACCAATTTTGATATATGGGCGGCTTCATTTTCAATACCTTTAACATTGTTGAATAAGTAAAATATTTGGCCGTTACGAGATAGTTCTTTATATATGGCCTCTTTAGTTAGCATATCATTTTTTTCAACTACGTAAGTTTGAACTGGATATCTGTCAGAAGGTGCTGTGTCTAGTACAGATAAGTCTTTTAAGCCGGACATTGCCATTTTTAGTGTTCTTGGGATTGGTGTTGCAGAAAGTGTTAATATATTTACATTTTTTTTCAATTCTTTGATTTTTTCTTTTTGTGATACACCAAATCTTTGCTCTTCATCGATTACTAATAGGCCTAGTGATTTATACTCAATTTTTTCATTAAATAGCTTATGAGTTCCAAATACTAAATCAATTTTACCTTCTTTTAATCCCTCTAATATTTTATTAAATTCCTTTGTTGTAGTAAAACGATTAACAATTGCTATGCTTATTGGAAATTGTTTAAATCTTTCTAAGGCGCTATCATATTGTTGTTTTGATAGTATTGTTGTTGGACATAAGTAGGCCACTTGATAACCGTTCAAGATCGTATTAAAGATTGCTCTAAATGCTACTTCTGTTTTACCAAAGCCTACGTCTCCGCATAGTAAACGATCCATTGGAATCGACTTTTTTAGGTCTAGTAAGATATCTTCTGAACATTTTATTTGGTCTTTTGTTGGGGTGTATTTGAATTCACTAGCAAATACTTCTTCTTCAACAAAATGATTATATTTTGGAGATTTTAGGGTCGCTCTTTCTGCATATAATTTTAAAAGTTCTGCTGAAATATCTTTGATTCTCTTTTTAACTGAGTTTTTTGTTTTTATCCATGATGTTGAATTTAGTTTATTTATTTTTGGCGGTGTCCCTTCGGCATCTGAGTATTTATAGATTGTGGTTATTTTTTCGACTGGAATATATACTTTGTCATTTCCAGCATAGTTTAGTAGGATGTAATCTTTTTTAAAGCCGTTTTTTTCAAGAGTAATTATTCCACCATAGATTCCAATTCCATGAACGCTGTGTACGATGTAATCTCCTGGTTTAATATCGCTGAAATCTTTGATTTTACGCCCTATTTTTACGGGATTGTGATAATTTTTTGTTTGACTTGTTTTTTCAATATCGTTTTCAGAAATAAAAATATTATCATCAATTATGAATCCTTTATTTAATTTTTCTTTTATTATATGGATATTTTTTGAGTTGCTGTTTACTAGAGCTGTTTTTAGAAAATCTAGTATTATTTTATTTGTTATATAAATATAAATGTTGTGATTGTCTTCTTTATTTTTAATAAAATTTATAAGAAGTTCGTAGTTACCATTGAAATTTTCAATATTCTCACTTGCTATATTTAAAACGCCTTGTTTTGAGAATGCATAGAGATTTTTTTCTGTCGTTGCCTTTAGTTCTTCGAGTGTGAACATTAATTTTTCTTTTATATCGTTATTTTCTTTATATTCGAGTATTTGATCTGTTAGAGTTTTATAGCCTTGTAAGATTAATTCTTTATCATAATATATTAAATTTGCTTTATTTAAAAGGTTTAGAATTGAAATATGGTTATCACTAATTAGTTCTTTGTATGGATAGATTTCAGTTGTTTCAATTTCATTTATTGTTCTTTGACTTTCACCATCAAAGTTTTTTATGCTTTCTATTTGATTGCCAAAAAGTTCTATTCTTACTGGGTTATCGTAGTTATATGGAAAAATATCTATTATATACCCTCTTAGTGAGTACTCACCGGTTGATGTTACAATTGAAGTTTTTGTGTATCCATATTTATCAATAAGTTCTTCAAATGATTTACGATTAATTTTATCGCTTTTATTAAGAGTGATGTTCATTTTTTGAAGAACAGATTTATTAGGAACAAATTTTAAATAGCCCATTAGGTTTGTTATTACAAGTTTTTTATTTTCGTGTTGAATGGCATTTAGAGTTTCTAATCTTTTTACTTTAAGCTCTGGAGATACAGCAAGTGCCATCGTTGTTAAAAAGTCATCCATTGGAAAAAGAAGAACGTTGTCAATATACGTTCTTAAGTTGTTGTAAATTGTTGTTGCTTCATATAAAGAATTACACAAGACTAATGTGTCATTTTCGTTATTTTCATATTGATATTTTATATATTGTATTTTTAATTCTTCTGATAATCCAGATATGTCTGAATTATTTAAAATATCAGCATATTTTTTAGATATGTCCATAATTTACTCCTAATTGTATTTATTCATTAATTTATCGTTAGTGGCTCCGTCGATAAAGTCATTAATAATATTATTAATAATTTCCTGGCTGTTATTTAGTTTATCTAATTCTGATTTAGAGAATTTGTCTAGTACATAGTTTATTATGTTGTTCTCTGGTTTTGATATACCTACTTTCAATCTTAAGAATTCCTGGGTATGTAAATTTTCAATTATTGATTTAATTCCATTATGACCGCCTGATGAACTATTATATTTTAATTTAATTTTACCAAGCTCTAAGTCTAGATCATCTTGAATAACAAGAATATCATTTTTATTTATTTTGTAGTAATTAACAAAATAACTTACGGCATTCCCAGATAGGTTCATATATGTTTTAGGCTTAATGAATAGAATATTATCTTTATTGGTTTTTAAATTTATGTAATATGCATAACTATTTTCTTTCCAATCAGGATTTTTTATATAATTATCCAGTGCTATAAACCCTATATTATGTCGCGTATTATTATATTCTTTTCCTGGATTGCCCAGTCCGACTATTAATTTCATACTTCCTCCTATTAGATGTTTGTAAATATAGGTGACAGAATTTTGACATCATGTTTGCAATTTTTTTTAGCTTCAATAATTATCATAGAACCATTGCTATGTTCGTTTGGATATATAATTTGTAATCTTTTAATACCAAATTTATATTTTGTTAGAAGGTTGATTAATTCAATCATTCTATCTGTTCTATGAATTATATATAGTTTACCTTTGTCTTTAAGCATTGCATATGATGGTTTTATAATTTCTTCTAATGTTATATATATTTCATGTCTTGCTATAGATTTAATTTCATTTTTGTTTAATAATGACTCTTTTTCCACTTTAAAGTATGGTGGATTGCAGGTAATTATATCAAAATTATTTCCCGGGAAATAATTTTTAAGGTTTTTAAGGTCATCATTTATAATATTCACATTTTTTATATTATTTATTTTAATAGATTCACTTGCTAAATGGTAAATTTCTTTTTGTATTTCAATTCCAGTTATTTCAAAATTATTATTTGATGATAAAATTATAGGAATTGGGGCATTACCAGTACAAAGATCTAATATTTTTTTATCTTTGTAATCTGGTTTTACAAATTTTGCTAGAAGTAATGAATCTAAAGAAAATTTAAAATATTCATCATTTTGATATATTTTAAATCCTGTATCGTATAAATCATTTAGTATTGTACTATTTTTGTTCATCAATTGTAAATTCCTTTACTTCGTTTTCGAAAGTGACTTTATACTTTTTGCTTAAAACATTTATAGATACCACGGTTCCGATTTTGTCATCTATTTTAATTTTACTACCTATTTTAGGCAATTTTTCCTTGTTTTCTTTGTAAGTTTCATCTTCATATGCCAAACAACATAGTAATCTTCCACAACATCCATTTATTTTTGATGGTGTTAAAGCTATATTTTGATTTTTGGCCATGTTGATAGAAATGGTATCCATTTTATTTAGATATTTAGCACAGCATAGTTTTCTTCCACAAATTCCTATTCCACCAATTTTTTTTGCTTTATCTCTTGCTCCCATTTGATGTAGTTCAATTCTAGTTTTATATTTTCCAGCAAGAAACTTAACTAGTTCTCTGAAATCTACTCTTTCATCTGAGACAAAGTTTATATAGAGTTGCTTTCTATCAAATGTAAATTCTGAATCCACTAATTGCATTTTTAAATCTAAACGTGACGCTTCTGCCTTAGCATCTTTTAAAGCCCCTTGGGCATCTTTTAAATTAATTAGGTATTGGTTATAGTCCTTATCTGTTGCCATTCTTACAACTTCTTTTAATGTGTTTTTTACGTCTTTATCTTCTATTGTCGTAATTTTACCGATTTGTTCTCCTCTTTCTGTTATTACAATAACATATTTTCCTATTTCAATTGGAAAATCTTTTGGATCAAAATTATATACCTTGCTGTTTTCTTTAAATATTACTCCACATACTTTCATTTTTACCTCCCTAGCGCTTTAGCAATTTTTGCTAAGACTAATTCAATGTTTACAGAACTATTTAACCATAAAATTGCTTTATTAATTTCTAACATTCTGTTGTATTTGTCGTTTAATTGAATTTTATCTATTTGATTTATTAGTATTTCTAATGCTTTAGATAATTTTTCTTTTTCCAAATTTTTATATGGCCTTATGTATAACATTATATCATATCTGTTATTATTTATTAGCTTTTTTAAATTATCGGTTATTTCTTGTATTTCTGGATCATCCATATTTGTTTTTTTAGTATTAAATATTTCACATCTACTTCTTATTGTTGGTAAAATTATGTTTATATCTGATGTAAAAAGAATACCTATTATATTTTCGTTTGGTTCTTCTAAAAATTTTAATAATTTGTTGCTTGCTGATAAATTCATTTTTTCTGCTGATTTTATGAAATAAACTTTTAATGTATTGTTAAAAGACATTGTCAAAAATTTGTTTTGAATATTTAAAATTTTATCTTTATCTATAATATTATTTTCTGGCTCTATTACTGCTATATCTGTATTATTTTCTATTTTCAATTTTGCTACAAGATTTTCGTGTTTTAGTAAATTATATATTTTGTTTAATAATTCTTCTTGATTATTTGTTTCAACCAAAAAAGCATGAGATAGTTTTTTCTCACGTACGCATAATTCTAAATACTCTATAAAATCTTGTTTCATATTGTTCCTCTATATGAAGAAGAAAAAACTTATTGCCAGTGCTATAAGCCCTGGAAAGCCTAACATAATAATAACTAATATATTAAAGTAATTGATTGGAATTAAAATATTAAATCCTTGCATTATTAAATCGAAACCATATATTAATAAAATTGAAAATACTATTTTTTTTACAAATCTAGTTATCATTTTTTCACCAATAATATATATGTATAAAGTTATATAGTTATGCTATAAGTTTCGTCGGTCTTCAAATGCTCTTTCTAATGTCAAGGCGTCTAGATAATCTATTTCTGTACCAACAGGTATTCCATAAGAAAGTCTAGATATTTCAACATTTTTATTTTTTAATAATTTGTTTATATATTGCAAAGTTGTTTCACCTTCAATGGTTGGTTTTAAAGCTATAATTAATTCGATTTTTTCTTTTGAATTATTACATCTTTTAATTAGATTATCAATATTTATATCGTCTGGACCTATTCCATCTATTGGTGAAATCAAGCCATCTAGTACATGATATACGCCATGATATTTACCCATTTTTTCAAACATGAATACACTTTTATAATCTTCTACAACACATATGCTATTTTTATTTCGTACAGGATTATCACATATGTTGCATATTTCCTGATCAGTTATAAATCCACATACTGGACAAGGGTGCAATTTATTTTTTGCAATAATTAATGATGAAGCGAATCCTTGTATTTCACTTTCTTCTTTATTTAAAATGGATAATGCCATTCTTTCTGCAGATTTATCTCCTATTCCTGGAAGTATTTTAAAATTTTCAATTAGTTCTTCTAAAACCTTAGGATAAATCATTATAGTAACCCGTTTAGTCCATTAGCGTAAGCACCAAGTTTTTGTTCTTTGTCTTTATCTATTTTAGTTACAGTTTCATTAATAGCAACCATGATCATATCTTCTAATGTTTCTAGATCTTCTTGGTCTTTTACGATGGCTTTATTAATATTTATTTTATGAATTTTTTTGCTACCATACATTTCTACACTTAAAAATTCATTTTGTGTACTATATATGGTTGAATTGATTTCACTTTGTTTTTTTTGGATATCTTTTTGGATTTTTTGGGCTTGTGCCATTAAATTTTGCATGTTCATTATTGTTCACCTTTTTCTCTCTATTTTATTTCTATTAAATCTTTACCAAAAATTTCAAATGCACTATTGCTTTTTTCATCTGTAGCAATTTCTTTAGTTGCTATTTCTGATAAATTCTCTTCCATATAAACATATTTTTTATTTTTATTCTTGATATATTCTTCTTTAGCTTTAGTGCATTCTTGCTTTAATAAGCAAATTATTTTGTATTGTTTGTTAAACTTCGTGTTGTATTCTTCTTCAATAGTTTCAAGATTTGAATTAAATAAATATACTGCTGTCTCTGTATTTATTGAAAGCACTGCAATATTATCTGAAACTATTTCTACTTCTGCGTCTTCAATTTTTGAATATAAATCGCTGTTTTTATATTTAATATCTTTTTTTAATTCGTTCCAGTTTATGGAAAATGATTCTTTATTAATTTTACTAGCAGTTATAAATACATTATTTGTTCTTATTTTTTTTAATTTATTTATTTCTTCATCACTATGTGAAGGCATTACTGTCTGGTTTAAATGCTTTGTAATTTCTTTTAGTTGTTCTTTATTATTTGAAACTTCTGTAATAGTGTCTATTTTAAAATCATTTTCGTTGTTTATTTCCTTAGAAATTATTTCCCGGGAAATAATTTTATCTGAATTTTTAATTGATTCTACCCTGTTTTGTGTCTTTATTTTACTTAATATCACAATTTTTATTAAAGTAAGAGCATCTTTTTTTAGGTAACAGTTTGATATTTCAAATGCAAGTTCTTTAATCGTTTGTTGGTCATTAAATACTGATGACTTGTTTTGAAGTATTTTTATTTCTTCATTATATAGATAATTTAATATTTTTGAAATTAGCAAATTTATTTCTAGGCCTTGATTAGCTATGTCATCAAAAATATTTTGCAAATTTTCTAAATTTTCCTCTTTGGCTGATAAAAATATTTCTTCTATTGTTGAATCACCTATGATTCCAAAGCAATTTTGAATTAGTTCTGTTGTTATTTTTTTATTTTCTTTTGATAATTGATCTAGGTATCCTAAGGCATCTCGCATTCCACCATCTGCTAAATCTGCGATGTATTCTGCAGCGGACTTTTCAATATCAATATTTTCTTCTTTTGCAATTGATTGGATTCTATCACAAATTATGTTTTTTGGTATTTTTCTAAAAGTAAATCTTTGACATCTAGATAATACCGTTATTGGCACCTTTTGAATTTCAGTAGTTGCTAAAATGAAAATAACATGCTTTGGTGGCTCTTCTAAAGTTTTTAGAAAGGCATTCCATGCACTTTGTGATAGCATGTGGACTTCATCAATTATATATATTTTATATTTAGAATTTGAAGGAAGAATTTTTACGTTATCACGAAGTTCTCTTATTTCTTCTACACCATTATTTGATGCTGCATCGATTTCAATTATATCCGGATTCTCATTAAAATTTTTACATGAGTTGCATTCACCACATGCAATTCCGTCTTTAGCATTTTCACAGTTAATTGCTTTTGCAAACAGCTTTGCTGTTGAGGTTTTTCCGGTTCCTCTTGGACCATTAAAGCAGTACGCATGTGCTAGTTTATTGTTTATTATAGAATCTTTAAGTATTTCTTTTATTGAATCTTGACCATATAAATCGTTAAAGTTTTGTGGTCTATATTTTCTGTAAAGTACTTTATATGCCATTTAAACCTCCTATATTTATTATATCATTTTACGCTTATTTTTCCAGAATTTATTGATAATTTCTTGATATTTATCTTCTTTTTCGCTCATGTCTTTTAATTTATTAAATATGGTTTTGTTATATTGATTTTTTTCTGGTAATCTTGGTAATAAATAGTACACATTTTGTATTCTACTCTCCTTTATTACTGACTTGCACATGTCACATGGTTCAATGGTTACATATAGCGTACAATTGTTCAATCTCCAACTTTTAAGTTTTTTATTTGCTTTGGTGATTGCTAATATTTCCGCGTGATTAATTGTCTGTTGTTTAATGTTTCTAGTATTATAGGCTTTTGAAATTATTTTGCCGTTTTCATCTATTATTAAAGCTGCAATTGGAACTTCACTTTTCTTCAATGATTTTTTGCTTAAATTTATTAATTCATTAATGTATTTTTCTTCCATAATTTTTCCTTAAAAAAAGTGCACATATTCAGAGGCAAATGTGGCTGCTTTCTTCCGAATCTGACCAGTTTATTGCATAAATATTGCACAAATAAATGTTATCATACTTATAACATTGTTGCAACTTATAGTGCTAATTTAACAATGTTTCACGTGAAACATTTGATTGTTGATATCTTAGAAGATTTTAATTATCTTTGATAATTTTATATAAATTTTTAACGTCTTCGTTTAAAAGGTTTCACGTGAAACTATGTTAATAAATCTTATTTTTATAACAAAAAAGACTAATTATGCTTATTTGTTAATTAATGGAATATCCAACATATTATATTTTTTTAATGTTTCACGTGAAACCTTGTGGAAAAGTACTCCCTCTTTACTTTTTATGTTTCACGTGAAACATAAAAAAACGAATAGCTAAACTATTCGTTTTTTTCAATAATTTCTTCTTCTGACTCTTTTTCTTTCTGAACAAGACTTACTGATGATACTTTTTGCCCAGATTTTAGATTAATTAGCCTTGTACCTTGAGTAACTCTACCCAATTGTGATACTTGTTCTAATGGTAATCTAATGATTATTCCTTGATTTGTAATAATCATGATGTCTGAATCATCAATAACCTTTTTAATACTTGCTATATTTCCGTTCTTTTCTGTGATATTTAGGGCTTTTACGCCTTTACTTCCTCGTTTTGTCTTTCTATATTCAGAAATTAATGTTTTTTTACCATAACCATTTTCAGTTACTATTACTATGTTATCATCGTCATTCACATTTTCGATGCTTACGCACTTAGCGCTTCCTAGGTTGATGCCTTTAACACCTGATGCTGTTCTTCCCATAACTCTGATTTCATTTTCATCAAATACATTCATTCTACCTTCAGAAGAAGCTAATAAGATATTGGATTCACCATTTGTTTTTTTAACACCTATTAATTCATCATTCTCTTTAAGTTTTATACAAATTTTTCCGGTTGCTCTAATATTTTCGAATTCTTCTAGGTTTGTACGTTTGATTAAGCCTTGTTTTGTAGCTAAAATTAAGTATTTTTCTTGGTTTTCCACATTTAATTTTATAATACTACTTATTTTTTCATCTTTTTCCACAGGCAATACGTTAACTATTGGTAGTCCTTTTGATTGTCTACTAAATTCAGGTATTTCATATCCTTTTAATCTATACACTTTTCCTTTATTGGTAAATATCATTATATAGTCATGAGTTGATAGATTTAATAAGTATTCCACAAAATCTTCATCATTGGTTGACATTCCCTTTACACCTACACCACCACGATTTTGAATTTTATATGTGTCTGACGTACATCTCTTAATATAACCATTCTTTGTTACTGTTACAATGATGTTTTCCTCAGGAATTAATGATTCATCTTCAATATAGTCTATAGCTGTCATATCAATAGATGTTTTTCTTTCATCACCATATTTATTCTTGATTTCGGTTAATTCATCTTTAATAATTTGTAGCACTTTTGCTTCGCTTTCTAAAATTGATTTTAATTCAGCAATTAATTTATGTAATTCGTTAAGATCTGCTTCTATTTTGTCTCTTTCTAAGCCTGTTAATCTACGTAATTTCATCTCTAAAATTGCTTCTGATTGAATTAATGTTAATCCAAAGCGTTTCATTAATGCTTCTTTTGCTACATCATCGCTTTTTGACTCTTTAATAGTTTTTATTACGGCATCTATATTGTCTAATGCGATCTTTAAGCCTTCTAATATATGTACTTGTTTTTCGGCCTTATCTAAGTCAAATTTGGTTCTTCTTACGATAATTTCTTTTTGATAATTAATATATTTTTCAATTATTTCTTTTAGTCCAAGAGTTTTTGGCACACCGTTATCCAACATTAAGAAGCTTATTCCATAATTTGTTTGAAATTGTGTATGTTTAAATAGCTTATTTAGAACAACTTGAGCATTAGCGTCTTTCTTTAAAGTTATTGTTATTTTAATACCTTCTTTTAGGTCTGTATGATAATCAGCAATACCTTCTATTGTCTTATTATGGACTAATTCAGCAACTTTATTTTTAAGTTCTGAAGTGTTAACTCCGTATGGAACTTCATCTACAATAATATAGTGTTTACCATTTTTTTCTTCTATTTGGGCTTTACTTCTAATGGTAATAGTGCCTTTTCCTGTTTCATATGCTTGTTTAATACCACTATTACCTAGTATTATGCCACCTGTAGGAAAATCCGGACCCTTAATATGATTCATTAGCCCTATAACATCGATATCTGGGTTATCTATATATGCAATGCATCCATCTATTACTTCACCTAGGTTGTGAGGGGGAATATTTGTGGCCATACCTACTGCAATACCCATTGTTCCATTTACTAGGATATTTGGGAATCTTGATGGTAAAACTGTTGGTTCTTTTTCGCTTTCATCAAAGTTTGGTGTGAAATTAACTGTATCTTTCTTGATATCTCTTAATAATTCTAAAGATATTTTTGATAGTCTTGATTCGGTGTAACGCATTGCTGCTGCACCATAACCTTCGATATTACCAAAGTTTCCGTGTCCATCAACAAGCATATATCTGTAGCTGAAATCTTGAGCCATTCTTACCATTGCTTCATATATACTTGAGTCTCCATGTGGATGGTATTTTCCTATTACATCTCCGACAATTCTTGCACTCTTTTTATGCGGTTTATCTGGAGTGTAACCTGATTCATACATTGAGTAAAGAATTCTTCTATGAACTGGTTTTAAACCATCTCTTAAGTCTGGAAGCGCACGTGATACTATGACGCTCATTGAGTATTCTAAGAAGGATGTTTTTACTTCATTTACTATGTTATTTTCTTCTAATCTGTCTCTACTATGATCCATTTTTTACCTCCTAAATATCTAGATTTTCTACAAATGTAGCATTATCTTCTATAAATTTACGGCGTGGTTCTACCTCTTCACCCATTAGTCTAGTGAATATTTCGTCTGCTTGCATTAGGTCATCAACTGTAATTTTTCTAAGAACTCTTGTGTTAATATCCATTGTTGTTTCATTAAGTTCTTCGGCATCCATTTCACCTAAACCTTTCATACGCATAACATCTGGTTTAGTAGTTGCTGGAAGTGATGCAAGATATTCTGCTTTTTCGTCTTCATTTAGTACATATTTAATCGTTTTTCCGTGCTTAATACAGAATAATGGTGGCTGGGCAGCATATACATGTCCGGCTTCAACAATTGGTCTAAAAAAGCGATAAAATAGTGTTAAAAGTAGTACTCTGATGTGTGACCCATCGACATCGGCATCGGTCATTATTATTATTTTGTGATATCTTAATTTATTTAAGTCGAATTCTTGACCAATTCCTGTACCAAATGCGGTAATAATTGTTCTTATTTCTTCGTTTCCTAATGCTCTATCTAATCTTGCTTTTTCAACATTTAAGATTTTACCTCTAAGTGGAAGGATTGCTTGGGTCATTGAGTTACGGCCTTTGATTGCACTACCACCGGCACTATCTCCCTCGACTAAGAATATTTCACAAACTGTAGGGTCTTTTTCTTTACAATCTACTAGTTTTCCACCGAAGTTAACTACGTCTAAGTCACTTTTTCTTCTAGTAAGTTCTCTAGCTCTTTTTGCTGCTACTCTAGCTCTTGCGGCTGTCATACATTTATCCATTATAAGTTTTGCTTCATCTGGATTTTCTAGTAAATATCTTTCAAAGCCTTCTGAGAAGACGTCATCAGCTATTTTTCTTACTTCAGCGTTTCCTAGTTTTGTTTTTGTTTGTCCTTCAAATTGTGGATCCGGGTGCTTACAAGAAATAATCATTGTTAGACCTTCTCTTACATCTTCTCCTGATAGTGGATCGTCGTTATCTTTTAGATATTTGTTCTTTTTGGCGTAGTTGTTAATGATTCTTGTTAATGCTCTTTTTACTCCATCTTCGTGTGTTCCACCTTCGTATGTATTAATATTATTTGTAAATGAGTAAACTGCTGAGTTGTAAGTTTCGTTATATTGTAGTGCTACTTCAATTGAAATGTTATCTTCCTGGCCGCTAACATAGATTATTTGGCTATTTAGAGATGTTTTATTTTCGTTTAACATCTTAACATACTCAATTATACCACCTGTGTATAAAAACTCTTCTTTATGCTCAATATCACGTAAATCTGATAGGATTATTCTTAAGCCTTTGTTTAGGAATGCTAATTCTCTAAGTCTGGTTTTTAGTGTATTGTAGTCATATATGGTTGTTTCAGTGAATATTTCTGGGTCTGCTTTAAATCTTACGGTAGTTCCGGTTCTGTCTTTAGAACATGTATCTATAATTTTTAGTGGTCCAGTTGAATGTCCACCATTTTCAAATCTTTGAAAGTAAACATTGCCTTCATGATATACTCTTACTTCTAGCCATTCAGATAAAGCATTTACTACGCTGGCGCCTACTCCATGTAGTCCACCTGATACTTTGTAACCATGCCCACCAAATTTACCACCGGCGTGCAATACAGTAAAGATGGTTTCAATTGTTGATAAACCGGTTTTACTGTTTGTTCCAGTTGGAATTCCACGACCATCATCTCTTACTTCAATTACGTTACCTTTATCAATTATAACTTCGATATCGTCACAGTAACCAGCAAGTGATTCATCTACGGCGTTGTCAACTATTTCCCATACAAGATGATGCAAGCCTTTTACACTTGTTGTACCAATGTACATACCTGGTCTTTTTCTTACGGCTTCAAGACCTTCTAAAACCTGGATATCGCTGTCATTATAAGTATTTTCATTCATATTTTGTCACCTTTATCTTTCCTTTACTTATTTTATAAACATTACAATTATTTAATATTGACCTGCTAACTTTATGTATGTCTGTTGTTGTAATGAATATTTGAATGTCTTTATCTAAATATTGTAAAATGTTGTTAATTTTGGTTTTATCTAGCTCACTAAATAAATCATCTAGTAATAATATTGGCTCTTTCTTTAGATAAACTTTGCAATATTCAATTTCTGACAGTTTCATAGCGATTATTGCATTTTTGGTTTCGCCTTCTGAAAGGTAGTCTTTGATATTTTTATTATTAAATTCGAAAACATAGTCATCTAAGTGAATGCCGTGATTTGTTTTGCCATAATTTAAATCTTTTTGAAATGATTTATCATACAAATTTTGCAATTCACTAGTTTCGAGATTTTTAATATTTGAAATATACTTTAATTTTAATAGAGTTTTACCAGTTATTTTTTCAAAATAATATGGTAAGTATGTGTTTATTTGCTCTATAAATTTTGCTCTTTTTTGACTTATTTGAATATTTAGATCTATCAGTTTATTTGTGAGAATGTCTAAATAACTTTTAGGAATCATGCTATTTGTCATCATTGATTTTAAATATGTGTTTCTTTGTTTTAGAACTCTATTATATAGACTTAATAATTTTAAATATTCGTTATCAAATGAAGACAACTCCATGTTAATTAGTTTGCGATGAATACCAGGATTATCTTTTACTAGTTTCATATCTTCTGTGCTAAACAAAATTGTATTAATTTTTGATATATAGTCCCCTATTTTACTTATTTGAGTGCCATCTATGGTGATTCTTTTATTTTCTTTATTAATGACTATTTTATAAGTATTTGTTATTCTATCTTTTATTTTTGCTTCGATTACAGCATAGTCACAGTCATCTTTGATTAAGGCTGTATCTGTGTTTGTTCTAAATGATTTTGTAAGTGATAGATAAAAGATTGATTCTATGATGTTTGTTTTACCACTTCCGTTATTACCAATTATTATGTTTTTTGATTTAGAAAAATCTAATTCTAATTTTGGATAATTTCTAAAATTTGTAAGTTTTAATTTAGTGATTTTCATTTTTAACCCTCTTTTAGAACAAATTTTTAACAAAATAGGTTTATGCGTACTCCTATATACAGTTATTATTATATCATAATTTAATGGGTTATAAAATAAAAAAAGGCTTTATTTGCCTCTTTTTTTAAACTTTTTTTCTAATAATAGTGATTTACTTAATTGATTATTCATAATGTTGTAAGATATATCAAATTCTAAAGTTTCTTTGTTATAAAATTCAACTAAACATCGGTCTTTTTTCTTATAGATATTACTAATATTACCTGCATTAATCCAAGAACATTCTTTTAGTCTTGGTGAGCACGTTGGAAAAAATATAATATTCTCTTCTTCTTTAACAATAATTGGTGCTTTATAAGAGATGCCTGTTAACGATTCTGTTCCTTTTGCTCTTCCTTCAATGGTGCTTCCATTATAACGACAACTTTCATCCATTAGTTTATTTACTTTTTGGTTAACTATATAATATTTGTGTTTTTCAAAAACTAATGATTTGTTTTTTCCATATGGCATTAGTGCAAGTGTGTTTTTATTAATATTGTAATCTTTCATGTACTTCACCCCCTTGCTTTTAGTTATAGCACAGGTGGTTTGTCGAAATTTGTCGAAAAATGTCGAATTATGCACAAAAAAATAAAAAGTGAGATTTTTTCCCACTTTTAGTACGTTTTAATTGGTAGTATTAATTGGATTAGTGATTCGTCTTTAACTGATTTAAGTACTATTGGCTTAGAATCTGAGTTTAAGAATATTAGTAATTCTTCCTCTTCAAATGTTCTTAGGGCTTCTAACATGTATTTTGAACTAAATGAAATAGATATATCTTCTGATGTATTTTTGTCTACTTCTACGCTTTCTTCGGATTTTCCTATTTCACTGGCATATGAAGAAACGATTAATTCATTATTTCTTGTTTCCATTTTTACAATGTTTTTTTCTTTACTTTGAGTAAGAAGTGCTGCTCTATCTATAGCACTGAAGTATTTATCTAAAGATGTTGTTAAAATAATGCTAAATTCATTTGGTATTAAGTTAGAAGTATTTGGATAAGTTCCATTTAATAAGCTTGATTGAAATAAATATCCATTATATTTAAATAAAATTTTGTTACTAAATGTATGTATTTCCACATTTTCGTTTGTAGTTAATAATTTATCAAATTCATTAATGTTCTTACCAGGAATTACTATGTTGCATGAATCATATTCTTTATCTAAGATTATAGTTTTTTTAGCTAGACGATAAGAATCAGTAGCAATACATTCTAGTACATTACCAGTTATTTTGAAGTTTAAACCTGTAAGTAATGGTCTTGATTCCTGTGTTGAGATTGCAAATATTGTTTGGGAAATAATCTTTTTTAGTACATCGCTTTCTATAATGATAGGATTTTTTGTTTCTTCTAGATTTATTTGTGGATAATCTTCTATGTTTAAACAATTTAAATTATACATAGTGTTTTCAGTACTGATTATTACTTTTAGGTCTTCTAGTACTTCAATATTAATATCTGTATTAGGCATTTTTCTGATGATGTCTAGTAAGTATTTACTTTGAATTACTGTTTTTCCAGTTTCTGTGATGCTTTTAATGTTTTCTTTAGGAATAAAGTTTTTAATAACTAAATCACTATCACTTGCAGTAAGGTATAGTCCTTCTTCTGTTAGTTCAAATAATACTCCGTTTAATATTGGAATTATATTTCTTGGTGAGATAGCTCTCATTACGTTACTTAAACTTTCTAAAATAATATTTTTTTCAATCAATAATTTCATTTTTATTCCTTCTTTCTTTTTTTTATTATTATTGCTGTTGAAAATGTTAATAAGTCTTTTTTTCTCCACAATTATGGGAAAAATTTGATGTGTATTGTTTGTGCAAAACTTTTTTAATTAACAATTTTGTTTTTTATATCCTCTATTACTTGTCTTATGTTGTTTTCATCATTTTGAATTTCATTATTTATTTTATCATATGAGTGTAAAACTGTCGAATGATCACGATTACCAAATTCTAGTCCTATTTTTATGATTGTTTCAGATGTTGTCATTCGGCATAGGTACATAGCAATTTGTCTTGGATAATTGATGTTTGATGTTCTTTTTTTACTTTTAAGGTCTTCAATTGTTATGTGATAGTAATCAGCGACGGCTTTTTGAATTTTTTGAATGTCATTGGTAATATATATTGATTTACCAATGTAATCTTTAAGAGCATCTACGGCAAATTCAAGGTTAATTTCTTTAGGTCCCATCATTGCTGCATATGCATATAGTCTTGTTATAGCCCCTTCTAAGTGTCTTACATCGTTTTCACAGTTTGTTGCAATGTACTCTATTACTTCATTTGGAACCATTTTAGCAACTTCATGTCCGGTCATTTTATCTTTAAGAATTTTACATCTAAGTTCAAAATCTGGTGGCTCGATGTTTGCTGTTAGCCCCCATCTAAACCTTGTTAGTAATCTTTCTTCAAGAAGTTTTAAATCGTCTGGTGATCGGTCTGAACTAATAATGATTTGTTTATTTGAGTCATAGAGATTTGTAAATGTATGGAAGAATTCTTGCTGTGTTTTAGCCGCACCGCCAAGGAACTGAATATCATCTATCATTAAGATATCTATGTTTCGGTATTTTTCTTTAAATTGACTTACTATATCGTAGTTATTTTCGTCTTTTTTATTAATACCTATAAAGTCTGATATGAATTCTTCACTTGTAACGTATAGAACTTTTTTATTGGATTTTTGTACTATGTAGTTACCTATTGCATGCATTAAATGGGTTTTTCCTAGCCCACTTTTGCCGTATATAAATAATGGGTTATAGATTTTTCCTGGTTGTTCTGCTACGGCAAGTGCTGCTAATTGAGCAAATCTATTACTATCCCCTATTACAAAATTTTCAAATGTATATTCTGGTTTTAAGTTAGAGTTCAAATTTTTATTTTCTGGTTCTTCTACTTCATCTAATTCAAGCACTTCTAATGGTTTTATTTCTTCTGCTGATAAAAATTCAATGTCATATGATGTTCCAGTTACTGTACTTACTATTTCTTCAATTAAATCATAATATGTTTGATTAAGAATTTTTTTATGAAATTCCATCGGAACTTCTATTTGCATAGTATTATTTTTAATACCGATTAATTTAGTTTCTTTGAACCAGGTATCGTAAGATAATGGATTAAGTTTGCTGTGTATTACTTCTAGAATATCATCCCAATTTACATTATTTTTCATTACCTCACCCCGGTCCTTCGTTTTTTGATAGTTCTATTTTAAATCAAGTCTGTGGAAAAATAAAGAGTGAAAATGAAAAAAATTAAATTCGACAATTTTTTTAACATTTTATCAACAAGCAATCCTTTTATTTATATAGTCCAGAGTGAGTTTTCAACAATATCCACAAATTGCAATTAACATAAAAATAAGATATAAACATTTTCCACTTTTTGCTAATTTAAAAATTAAAAATTTATACTTTTTGAAGTTTGAAAAATTTTCTTATTTAGAAATTCAATTATTCGGAAATTTTTTAATAAATTAAGGTTAAACTTTTTATTGACTTGCAGCCTTTAATATAATATAATAAAAACGCTAAATTTGATGTGGAGGTGCAATTTTTTATGAAGAGAACTTTTCAACCTAATAATCGTAAAATGAAGAAAAAGTTTGGTTTTTTTGCAAGAAAAGCTAGTAATATTTTAAATAGACGTAGAGCAAAAGGACGCAAAGTTTTATGTAAGTAAGCCACTTAGAGTGGTTTTTATTCTATATGGGTGAGTTATGAAAGAAGAAATTAGAATAAAGAATAAGTTAGAGTTCGATGATTTTTTTAAGAATTCTAAAGGGATAAGTAATAATTATTTTGTTTTATATAAAAAGGAAAAGAAAATTGATAATGTAAGAGTAGGGATTGCTATTGGTACTAAATTTGGAAAAGCATATAAAAGAAATCTTTATAAGAGAAGGTTACGCAATATAATAAGGAACAATTATGATAAATTTAATCAAAACTATGATTATGTGCTTTTAATTAGGAAAAGTTGTGATACAATAGACTATAGAGAAATGGAAGATTGTTTCTTAAATTTAATTAAAAAGGTGAAATAATGAAGAAGAAGATGATATTGTTATGTGCAATGATTATGTTACTTGGTGGTTGTACAAAATATATTGCAGATGATAACAAAAAACGTGTTGTGTATGAAGTCACTGGACAGAGCTTACCATCAAATATTTTATGTAAGCCTAGTGATGATGATTTAGCTAGTATTTATGAAAAATATAAAGATAATTTAGAAGTTAATTTAGATAATTTACCTAAGTGTGAAGATATTAAAATTTATGATAGTAAGAATTATAATGGATTATGGGTTCAATTATTTGTTATGCCTCTTGCTTGGGTAATTGTAAAAATTGGTACACTTGTTAAAAGTTATGGTGTATCAGTAATGATTGTTGGATTACTTATTAGATTAATTTTGATGCCATTTTCAATTAAAGCTACTAAACAAAGTCAAAATATGCAAAAGGCTCAAAAGGATTTAAATAGACTGGAAGAGAAGTATAAGAATAGGACTGATAATGAAGCGATGATGCAAAAGAGTCAGGAGATGCTTGCTATTTATAAAAAATATAATATTAGTCCAGTTGGTAGTTGTTTAATGAGTTTTATACAGCTTCCTATATTCTTTGCATTTTTAGAAGCTATTAATAGAATTCCAGCAATATTTGAGGAGTATCTAGGAGCATTCCAATTAGGTACAACACCTTTAGTTGCTTTAAAGAGTGGTAACTATTATTATATTATTTTGATTTTGCTTACTATATTAACTACTTATTTATCTTTATCATTTAATATGAAGAGTGCAGGCAGTGCTGAACAACAACAACAGATGAAGTTTATGACTGGATTTATGATTGTGTTTATTTCAATTGCTTCATTTAGTTTACCAACAGCAATTGCACTATATTGGATTGTTACTAATGGATTTAGTGTAATTCAAAATTATATTGTAAGTAAAAGGAGAAGTTAATATGAAAGAGTATGTTTATGAGGGAAAAGACCAAGATGTTGTATTAAAGAAAGTTTTAGAAGATTTAAATGTTACTGAAAATGATTTTGTTTATACAAAAGAAGAGGTAAAAGGTAAACTTTTTAAGGCTGGAACTACTAAGTATCATGTTTATTTAAATACAGATATTTTGGAGTTTATTAAAGATTATTTAAATACTTTATTAACTGAGATGGGTCTTGAGGTTAAGTTTGAATCTAATATTAGAGATAAGCAAATTAATATTAAAATGTATTCAAATAATAATCCTATATTAATTGGAAAGAATGGTCAGACGCTTACGGCACTAACTGCTGTTTGTAAGGCTGCTGTTTTTGCAAGAATTGGTGTATATCCTTATTTGAATTTAGATGCTTCTGATTATAAGGATAAGCAGGTTAGTCATTTAGAAAGACTTGCTAAGAATATTGCTCGTGAAGTTAGAAATACTGGTAGAGAGGTTGTTATGGATAATATGAATTCTTATGAAAGACGTATTGTTCATAATGTTCTTACCGATTTTAAGGGAGTAACTACAATTAGTGAAGGTGAAGAACCTAATAGACATATTATTGTAAAACCAAAAAAAGATTAGAAATAGTCTTTTTTTATTTTTAAGAGATGTGTGTTATAATACGCACTAGAAGAGGAGTTTTTGTCATGGATAATTCTACAATTTGTGCAGTATCTACTGCAGTTGGGACTGGTGCTATTTCTATAGTTAGATGTAGTGGAGTAGATGCGATAAAAATAGTTAATTCAATATTTAAAGGTAAGGATTTGGAGAAAGTGGATTCTCATACGATTTCTTATGGACATATTGTGTTTGATGGTGAAGTTATAGATGAAGTATTAGTATCTGTAATGAGAGCTCCAAAGACTTTTACGTGTGAAGATGTTGTAGAAATTAATGTTCATGGTGGCATTACGACAACTGATAGAGTGCTTGAACTTCTTTTAAATAGTGGGTGTAGATTAGCTGAGCCGGGTGAGTTTACTAAGAGAGCTTTTTTAAATGGAAGAATAGATTTAACGCAAGCTGAGGGTGTTGAAGACATTATTGAAGCAGAAAGTGAAAAGGCTAGAAAACTTGCTATAAATCAAATTAGTGGTAAGTTAACTCCTAAAATAGATGGTATTAGAAAGGAATTACTTGCTTTGCAAGCAGAGATTGAGGTTAACATAGATTTTCCAGAATATGAAGAGGCTGAGGAGTATACTGAGTCTACTATAAGACCAAAACTCGAAAAGATAAGCGCAGAATTAGATGAGTTAGTACGTAATTCAAATAATGGTAGGATGATTAAAAATGGAATTAATATTGCTTTAATAGGTAAACCTAATGCCGGAAAAAGTAGTATTTTAAATGGTTTACTGGAAGAAAATAAGGCGATTGTTACAAATATTCCAGGAACTACTAGAGATGTTATTGAAGGTAAAGTTATTTTAGATGGTATCGTGTTAAATTTTATTGATACTGCTGGTATTAGAGAAACTGATGATGTGGTTGAAAAGATTGGTGTACAAAAGAGTTTAGAAAGTGCAGAAAATGCTGATTTAAGAATTTATGTTTTAGATAATAGTGAAAAGTTGGATAATGATACTTTAGAATTTATAAAATCTTTAAAAGATAAAAAGTTAGTTTTTGTTAATAAGAATGATTTAGATAGTAGTAATAATTATGATGGTATAGATAAAGATATTTTAGTTTATGGAAATACTATTGAGTCTGACGGATTAGAATCTTTGAAAAATAAAATTACCCAGTTATTTAAGATTAACGAGTTAGAGACTAGTGATTATTCTTTTTTATCTAATGCAAGACAGATATCTTTGGTTAAGCAAGCTCTTGAAAGTATAAATAGTGCAGTAAATAATACTTATACCGGAGTACCAATTGATATGTATACGATTGATATTAAAGATGCTTATGATTTATTGGGTAAAGTTATTGGTAAAACTTATGACGATGATTTATTAGATGAGTTATTTTCTAGGTTTTGTTTAGGAAAGTAGGTAAATTTATGAATTATGATGTTATAGTTGTTGGTGGTGGCCATGCTGGATGTGAAGCTGCGCATGCTACTGCTGTTATGGGTTTAAAGACTCTTTTAATTTCTTCTAATAAGAAAAATATTGCGGATATGCCATGTAATCCATCTATTGGTGGAACTGCTAAGGGTATTGTTGTTAGAGAGATAGATGCTTTAGGTGGTTTAATGGGTAAGGTTGCAGATGAAACCCATATTCAAATTAAGATGCTTAATAATGCTAAGGGTCCTGCTGTTAGATCTTTAAGAGCGCAAGCTGATAAGATTACTTATCCTAGAGTTATGCTTGAAAAGTTGGAAAATACTCCTAATTTAACAATTATGGAAGCTATGGTTGAAGATTTAATTGTTAATGATAATACTGCAACTGGTGTAATATTAGAAAATGGAAATACAATAAATTCTAAAGCTGTTATTTTAACTACTGGTACTTATTTAAATAGTAAGATATTAGTTGGTGATACTTTTAAATATGAAGGACCTCATGGAGAGAGAAGAAGTAATAATTTAAGTAGAAAGCTCGCTGATTATGGATTTGAAATTCAAAGATTAAAAACTGGTACACCTCAAAGAATTGAGAGAAGTAGTGTTGATTTTTCTAAACTTAGTGAAGAGTGTGGTGATGATTGTTATTGGACTTTTAGTTTTGATAATGGACCATTTTATGATAAAGATAAGCAGGAAAAGTGTTATATAGTTTATACTAATCAAAACACTCATAAGATTATAAGAGATAATTTATCTAGATCTGCTATGTATGGTGGTTATGCAGAAGGTATTGGGCCAAGATATTGTCCTTCAATTGAGGATAAAGTTGTTAGATTTGCAGATAGAGAGCGTCATCAGTTATTTTTAGAACCAGAAAGTTTATATTATGATGATTTGTATTTACAAGGATTTTCAACGAGTATGCCAGTTGATGTTCAGGAAGAAATGGTTCATAGTTTAGTGGGTTTGGAGCATGCAGTTATTAAGAAGTATGCTTATGCAATTGAGTATGATGCGATTAATCCGTTACAATTAAATCCTTCATTGGAAACTAAGGTATTAAAGAATTTATTTACTGCTGGGCAGATAAATGGTACTAGTGGTTATGAAGAGGCAGCTGGTCAAGGTATTATTGCTGGAATAAATGCCGGTTTAATGCTAAAAGGTAAGAAGCCATTAATACTTAAAAGAAATGAATCTTATATTGGAGTTTTAGTTGATGATTTAGTGACTAAGGGAACTAAGGAACCTTATAGATTGCTAACTTCTAGGGCTGAATTTAGGTTAATACTTCGTCATGATAATGCAGATTTGAGACTTAGAAAGTATGGTTATGAAGTTGGATTAATTGATGATGAGAGATATAACAAACTTCTTGTTAAGGAAAAGGCAATTAATACACTTCTTGATGAACTTAAAAATGTTAGGGTTAGTAAAAATACACTTCCTGAGGCTTTAAGTTATTTAAAGGATAGTTTATCAACAGGTTATAGTCTTTATGATTTATTAAAGAGACCTGAGGTTAAAATTATAGATTATTTAAGAGGCAATTTAATCAAAGATTATGATAAAGATGTACTTGAGCAGGCTGAGTTTTTTGTTAAGTATGAAGGTTATATTAATAAGGAATATCAGGAAGCTAATAAGTTATTAAAACTTGAGGAAAAAGAGATTCCTACTGATATTGATTATGATAAGATTAAGAATTTAGCAAGCGAGGCTAGACAGAAACTTAAATTAGTTAGACCACTTACTTTAGCACAGGCTTCTAGAATTAGTGGAGTTAATCCAGTAGATATTTCAGTACTTGCTGTTTATTTGAAGAAGGAGTATAACAAATGAGTGAAAGTGAGTTTATAAGTTCTTTAGAAAATTTAGGTTTAAGTATTAGTGATGAACAAATAAATAAATTTAGGGTGTATGCTAGTGAACTTCTTTCTTATAATGAACATACTAATTTGACAGCTATTCGTAATATTGATGAAGTTTATTTAAAGCATTTTTATGATAGTTTGACTATTTATAAGGTTTATAGATTTAGTAATGAAAGTGTGCTTGATATTGGTACTGGTGCTGGATTTCCGGGAATTGTTTTGAAAATAATGTTTCCTGATATTAAGTTGACGCTTTTAGATAGTAATAATAAAAAAACTACTTTTTTAAAGTATGTTTTAGGTAAGTTAAACTTAGATGCTACAGTTATTAATGATAGAGCAGAAAAGTACTATTTATCTGGCGAAAGATTTGATGTAGTTGTTTCGAGAGCGGTTGCTGATATGAGTATTCTTAGTGAACTTGCAATTCCTTTTTGTAAAGTCGGTGGCTATTTTATTGCTATGAAGGGTAAAAATACAGAGGAAATTAATAATGCTTTTTATGCTATCGAGTTCTTAGGCGGAAAAATTAATGAGAAAGAGGAATTTTCTTTACTTAATGATGCTGGTGAAAGAACATTAGTTAAAGTTGAAAAGGTTAGTGATACACCGAATGGATATCCTAGAGTTTATGATAAAATACGTAAATCTCCTATTGCAAAAATTAAAAAAATAAAGTAATATATATTTAGAATAGGATGGGTTGTTTTATGAATAGAGAGCCGTTAATACAAAATGTTAATATAGATTATATTATTCCAAATAGGTTTCAGCCTAGACTTACTTTTGATGAGAAGTCTTTAAATGAGCTTGCTTCATCAATTAAAGAGCATGGTATTATTCAACCACTTGTATTAAGAAGACTTGGGGATAAATATGAGATAATTGCTGGTGAAAGACGTTATAAGGCTGCACAACTTGCAGGTCTTACTGAGGTTCCTGCAATAATTTCTAATATTGATGATAACAAGAGCGCTGAGATAGCATTAGTTGAAAATGTTCAAAGAAGAAATTTGAATTCTCTAGAGGAAGCTAAGAGTTATAAAAAGATTCTTGATAAAGAAGGTTTAACGCAAGATGAACTTGCTAAGAAGATTGGGGTTTCACAGTCAACAATTGCAAATAAGTTAAGATTATTAAATTTAACTAGTGAAGCACAAGATGCATTAATGAATGATAAAATTAGTGAAAGGCATGCGAGAAGTTTACTTAGTGTAACTGATCCTGAGAAACAGAAGGCTTTATTAAATAAGGTTATTTCTGAAAGACTTACTGTTAGACAGTTAGATGATGAGATAAAGAAGGAAAGTAATCCAGCGAGTGAAAGTACTCTTAATCATGTTCCGTCTTATGATGAATTAGGTGATGTTGGCACTCCAGTTGAGAATTTAAACGAGTTAGATAGCGCTCTTAAAGCTGATGAATCTACCAATATATCTGATAATTCTGATAATATATTTAATTCTGAACCAGCAAAAGAAGAGAAAACCGAAACTCTTGATTTAATGGCAGAAGATTCTAAAAATGAACAAGATGTTAAAAAAGAAGAAACACAACCAAGTCCAGGATTTAATTTATTTAATTTTAGTAATAATACTCCAGAGTATCCATCTTTGGAGGATGAAGTTACTAATATGAATATGGAGCCTATGGATAGATTGGAAGAGTTTAATCCATTTAATAGTAGTAGTACTATTAGTAAAGATGTACCATTAGAAAGTCTTGATGTTCCACTTGAAGAAGTTAAAAAAGAAGAAGAAAAACCTGTAGAACCTCCAAAGAAGAAGATTCTAGAGAATAATTTAGATTCTGTTAAAGAGGCTTATAATGATTTTGTTAATGAATTAAAGGAAGCTGGATATAATGTATCTAGTGAAGACTTTGATTTTGAAGATTTGTATCAGATGATTATAAAGATAGAAAAACAAGCTGAATAGGCTTGTTTTTTTAGTTTGTGATAGGTTCTGTACCACGTTTAAAATAGTATAAAATGTTTTTATTAGATTCTGCTGCTTTACCGCTTATTGGGTCTAGAGGAACTGCAATTATATTATCACTAGGAGTATACCAGGATGATTCTTTATCTTTAAGATATTCTTCAACGTTATCGCACCAAATATTTTTAATTTTAGATGAGTATGCTTTAGGAACTGCTCCGTTATAATCTGAACCAGCCCATACAAACATTAAAACGTCTGGATTATAACCAATAACTAGATAGTCGTTATCTGTTGTACCACTTTTGATAGCATATTTTTTAGTTAATCTACTATTTAGTGAGATTATTGTTGGTGATTGGTAGTCAATAAAAGAGGCATTATATGTGTTTGTAAGCATTTCGTTTATAATAAAGACATTGTCTTTGTTTAGTACGTCTTTGGATTCACTTTTATGTTTATATATAAGGTTACCTTCATAGTCTTCGACTTTTTCGATGAAGTATAAATCTTTATATGTGCCATAATTTGCGAGTGTGTTGTATGTTTCTACGTAGTCTAGTAGGTTTAGTTCAACTGCACCAAGAGCTAAGGCTGGAAAAGCATTAATTTCTTTTTTTAATCCCGCTTCTTTTAAAGTGTTTACTAGTTCTTCTGTTCCTATGAATAAATGTGTTTTTACGGCGTAAATATTGTCTGAATAGGCTAGTGCGGCTGCCATAGTAATGTTTTTATCTGCGTAGATGTTACTGTAGTTTTTGGGAGTGTATTTTTTATTTTCAGCAAAAACGAAACTTGTTTCTTCACTTTTAAATGTACTTGCTTCTGTCATGTTATTGTTTAGTGCTGCATAGTAGAGAAATGGTTTGATAGTTGATCCAACTTGTCTTTTAGCAAAAATCGCACGATTAAACTGACTTTTAGAGTAGTTTAGACCACCAGCAAGAGCAAATACTTTTCCAGTAGATGGTTCAGCCATTATTGCTGCAAGTTCAATGTTATCTTGATTTTCATTTTCTTTAAAAGTGTTATCTAACTTTTGCTGGGCATTTATATCTAGGTTTGTATATACTTTTAGTCCTTTTGATTTAATTAAGTCTTTGGGAATATTTGGAATACTATTTAGTTCATTTAAGACAGCGTCATAATAATACATAAGGGTTTGCATATTATTTGTTTTTCTTTGACCATAGATTTCAATTTTTTGAGAGAATAAATTTTTGTAAGTCTCTTCATCAATTTTTTTATTTTTGTACATAGCTTCAGCAACAATTTTTGCTCTTTTAATGGATGCGTCATAGTTGCTTACTGGGTTGTAGTTTTCGGGACTTTTAGGGATGCCAGCGAGAATAATTGCTTCTTCTAACGTAAGTTCACTGCTTTTTTTATTAAAGTAATAGTTACTGGCGTTTTCAATACCAAAGTTCCCTTGACCGTAGTTTATTGTATTAAGATAGCCTTCTAGAATTTCTTTTTTTGAGTAGTGTACTTCTAGATTAAGAGTTAGCATGGCTTCTTTAATTTTTCTTTTCCAAGTTTGATCGAAGTCTAGAAATAGGTTTTTAACATATTGCTGGGAGATAGTGGAGGCACCTGCTGTTATAGATTTAGTTTTAGCATTTAAATATAGTGATTTTAAGATTCTTAAATAGTCGAAACCAAAGTGATGATAAAAATTTTTATCTTCAACAGAAATTGTTGCGTTTATTAAGTTATTAGATATTTCATTTATATTAGCCCATTTTTTGTTGTTACTTGTTTGCAGAATTAGATTGTTTTCATTATCATATAGAGATAGGGCATTTGCAGAGTTTAGGGTTATTTTGGGACTGAAGTAGGCATATGTGTAGAGACAAGAGATAATTACTGTAAATGTTATCATAAAAAAGATAGTTAATTTATATAAAAATTTAAGTTTTTTCATGTTTCACCGTTTATTATTATGGTAAAGTTGATTGTTTTTATGCTAGAATGGTTGTAGTGATGTTTTATGATTAAAATTGAGTTATATAAAGATGGAGATTTAGTATTAAGTACTGATGGTAAGATAGATGATAGATTACTAGTTTTTGGTAATATTATTTATGATTTAGATAAGGATGTTCTTATTAGGGAAGATGCTAGTTTTAGATATTTATTAGATTTTAAGAATAGTACTAGTGAGATTATTATTAAGGAGCAGGATTATCATTTGAATTTAAAGATTGATGTTATTAGTGTAAATAATGAGAATAAGAGAAGAGAAATATACTATAATATTGAAAGTGAAACACAGATAAACAACAGGATAGTGTTAACTTTTGATTAAGTATATTTTTTTTGTTGACAATGCAATATAATATGATAAAATTATGTTTGTTTAAAAAGCCATTATCATTTATTTTAGTGAAACATATAATGGTTTTTAGAGGAGGATATAGTTATGGTAAAACTTACAGATGAAGAAAAGGAAACTTTGTCTTATGATGATGTAGCATATTTAATCTTAAACGATGAAAAAAAGAAAATTAAAATACAAGATTTATTTAAAAAAGTAATTAAAGTTATGGGATTACCTGAAAGTGAATATGAAGAAGGTATAGGTGACTTTTTTGAACTTATTACGACAGATAAAAGATTTATTATATTAGATAAAGGGTATTGTGATTTGAAGATAAATCATAGTACTAAAGTTATTATTGATGATGATGACGATGAAGAGTATGAAATGATGAATGAGGAAGATATGGATACTGAAGAGGAATCTGAAGAAGAAAACTATGATGATGAATCTATGGATGATTTAGATAGTGATGATGATTTAGATGATTTAGTAATTATTGATTCTGAAGAAGAGAATGATGGAGAGTTAATGTAGCCTACTCTTATATAAAGAAAGAGGTTAATATGATAGAAAGATTAGAATTATTAAAAAAGAGATATGAGGAGTTAAATGAGGAATTACTTAATCCTGAAGTGTTAAGTGATTTTTCTAAGCAGATGAAACTTTCAAAGGAAAAGAGCAGTATTGAGCCTTCTGTAATGAAGTATGATGAGCTAAAAAAAGTTACTGCAGAAATAGAAGATTTGAAGTCTTTGGTTAATGACCCAGAAATGCATGAGATTGCATCAATGGAATTAGATGAAAAACATGCTCTTCTTGAAAAGATTAAAAGTGAGCTTGAGATTCTTCTTTTACCTAAGGATGAAAATGATGGTAAGGATATTATTATGGAAATCAGAGGTGCTGCTGGTGGAGATGAAGCTAATATTTTTGCTGGAGATCTATTTAGAATGTATAGTAGGTATGCTGAAAAAAATAATTGGAAGATCGAAGTATCTAGAGAAGAAGAAGGAACTAGTGGTGGATTTTCACAGATTGAGTTTTTAGTTAAGGGAGATAATGTTTATTCTAAACTAAAGTTTGAAAGTGGAGTTCATAGAGTTCAAAGGGTTCCAGAAACTGAGACACAGGGAAGAATTCATACTTCTACTGCGACTGTTTTAGTTATGCCTGAAGTTGATGATGTTGATGTTGAGATTAAGCCAGAAGATGTAAGGGTTGATGTATATCGTTCTAGTGGTAAGGGCGGACAAGGTGTTAATACTACTGATAGTGCTGTTAGAGTTACGCATATTCCAACTGGTATTGTTGTTACTTGCCAAAATGAAAGAAGTCAAATTAAGAATAAGGCAAGAGCTATGGTTGTTTTAAAGAGTAGAATTTATGATATGCAACAGCAAGAGAAGAATAAAGCAGCTGGTAGCGCTCGTAAGAGTATGATTGGTACGGGAGATAGATCAGAGAAGATTAGAACTTATAATTATCCACAAAATAGAGTTACAGATCATAGAATTAATTTTAGTATTATGGAACTTGATAGAGTTATGGATGGTAATATTGAACCTATTATTGAGGCATTAATTGCTGAAGATACTAGAATTAAGATGGAAAATGCAGAATGAAAAGACCAGATTTTATAAGTTTAACTGATTGGCGTCTTTTAGAGCAGAAGTATCAGAATATGGATTATCCAATTAGAAGGATTGAAAATGGTTATCCGATTCAGTATTTGATTGGTAATGTGGACTTTTATGGATATAAGATTATGGTTAATAAGAATGTTTTGATACCGAGGTTTGAAACAGAAACTCTTGTTGAAAAGACACTTAAATATATTGATGAGTATAAGTTTAATAAGGCTTCTGTGCTTGAGATAGGTACTGGTTCAGGATGTATAAGTATTGCTTTAAAAAAAGAGAAGGAAGACTTAGAGATTACTGCTACTGATATTAGTATTGGCGCTTTAAAGATAGCTAAAAAGAATGCTAAACTTAATAAGTGTAAGATAACTTTTATAAAGCAGGATGTTAATAAGTGTAAACTTTTCAACAATTATGATGTGTTAATTAGTAATCCTCCTTATTTAAAAGAAACAGATGTTTTAGATGAGAAGACGAGGTTTGAACCACATAATGCTTTGTTTGGTGGTAAGGATGGACTAAAGTTTTATCCAGTAATTTTTGGAGTAGCTAAGAAATATTTAAATAAGAAGTTTTTAATAGCACTTGAGATAGATGAAGATAATGGTAAAGAAATAAAAACACTTGCTAAGGAAGCTTTTCCTAAGGCTAAAGTAAAGTTAGAAAAAGATTTAACTGGCAGAGACAGATATATTTTTGTTATAAATGAATAAAAAGTTTGAAAGTCACCCACTGTTTAAGTGAAAGGTGATTTTTTTATGAAGAAATTGTTAATAATAATAGCTGCTGTTATTTCGGTGTGCGTACTTAATAAAAGTAAGAATGAATCAGTTGTTATTCCTAGTTCATCAATTAGATTTAGGGTAGTTAGTAATAGTAATGCTCCTGGTGATATTAAAACTAAGTTAAATTTAAAGAGAAAATTAGAAGATTATTTATATGATAAAGTGGTGAGTGCTAGTACGGTTAGTGAAGCGGAAACAATTGTGTCAAGTGAACTTGATAATATAAATGGGTTAATAAAGCAGAATTTAATGAGTGATAATTTTACTGTTAGTTATGGAATGAACTATTTTCCGAGTAAAACTTATAAAGGCGTTGTATATGATGGCGGGTATTATAATTCATTAGTTGTTACTTTGGGTGATGGAGAAGGTGATAACTGGTGGTGTGTTTTATTTCCTCCACTTTGTCTTATGGAAGAAAATGAAACGACAAGTGATGTTGAATATAAATTTTTTGTAAAGAGCATAATTGAAAAATTTAGATAATATACTTAACTAGGAGGCATAATGTTAAGTATTTTTTTTATTGGTCTTGCTCTTAGTATGGATGCTTTTGGATTATCGATTGGTATTGGGATGCAGAAGATAAGTAAGAGAACATTTATTTTACTTCCTTTCTGTGTAGCAGTGTTTCATTTTGTAATGCCGATGCTTGGGAATAGTTTTAGTTTTTTTATTCGAGATATTCTATATTTTGATCCTAGTTTTTTGATGGTTGCTGTATTTTTTTATTTGTCTATTATGATGTTTGTTACTAGAAATAATGAAGATAACGTTATTTTAAAGAGTTTTATTAGTATTTTATTTACGGCTTTTAGTGTTAGTATAGATAGTTTAACTGTAGGATTAGGATTATCTGGTATAACAAATCATTATATTGCAAGTTCAATTATTTTTAGTACATGTGCTGGATCTTTAACTTACATTGGCCTTATGACTGGCAAGTATTCAAAGAAGTGTTTAAAAAAGGAAGCAAATGTTTTTGGAAGTGTGTTGCTTTTTATTTTAGCAATTGTAAATTTATGTAAAATATTCTTTAATTAGTTGATTTAAAAAGTCAGTCATTATATATTAAAGTTGGATAATTATGTAAAGAGGAAGAGATATGAAGAAATTAATTATTGAAGGCAAGCATGAGTTATCTGGAACTATTAAAATAGGTGGAGCTAAGAATAGTGTAGTTGCACTTATTCCAGCAGCGATGCTTACTGATGGGAAATGCGTTATTTATAACGTGCCAGACATAAGTGATGTTCATAGACTTATTGAGATGATGGAGAAGTTAGGATCATCTATAAAATTTGAGGGGGATACTCTTTATATTGATAATAGTAATTCTAAGAATGCTGTTATTGACGAGGAATATGCTTCTAAATTAAGGGCATCATATTATTTTATGGGAGTTTTGCTTGCTAAGTATGGACATGCAGAGATTTCTTATCCTGGTGGATGCTCAATAGGATCTAGGCCAATCAATTTTCATTTAAATGGATTTGAAAAGTTAGGTGCTAGTGTTAAGATTAAGGATAATAAGGAATATATTGTTGATGCTAAAGAACTTAAAGGTAATGATATATTTTTAGATTTTGCTAGTGTAGGAGCAACACTTAATATTATGTTTGCAGCAGTTAAAGCGAAGGGCGTAACGCATATTTATAATGCTGCTAAGGAGCCGGAGATAGTAAATGTAGCATCATTTTTAGGTACGATGGGAGCTAAAGTTTATGGTGCTGGAACTAGTCAGATAACGATAGAAGGCGTTGATACTTTAGGTGATGGTATTGTTGAGGTTATACCAGATAGGATTGAAGCGGGAACTTATATTATGATTGGTAGTCTTCTTGGTAAGAATTTAGTAATTGAAGGTGTTATTAAAGAGCATTTAGAGTCTGTTTTAACGAAGCTTATGGAAGCTGGTTGTGATATTAAGATTGATGGGACAACAATAGTTGTTAATAAGGTTGATAAACTTAAACCAGTAAATGTTAAGACGCTTGTTTATCCAGGATTTCCAACGGATTTAGGACAACCAATGAGTACGTTACTTACTCAGTGTGAAGGTGAGTCTTTATTTGAAGAGACTATATATGAAAATAGGATGAGACATATTAAGTATTTAAATGCGATGGGCGCTAATATAAAGTTATTTGATAAAAGTGCAATTATTTTTGGTAAGTCTGATTTATTAGGCAGAGATGTTGAAGCAACTGATTTAAGAGCAGGAGCGGCGATGATGGTTGCGGGGATGATTGCCGAAGGAACTACGAAGATTGTAAATATTGAACATATTTTAAGAGGTTATGAAAATATTGTTGGTAAGTTATCTTCAGTAGGGGCTAAAATCGAAATAATCGACGAATAGTTGTTGAATATTTGAAAAAATATGATATAATACATAAGAAACGAATTTCTATGGCTTAGTAAAAGTCATGGCGGAAGGAGATGCGAATATGAAAAAGGGATTACATCCAGAAACTAAAAAGGTAACTTTTAAATGTGTTTGTGGTAATGAATTTGAAGCAGTTTCTACATTAAAGGCAGAGTCATTTACAGTTGATACTTGTAATGCTTGTCATCCATTCTATACTGGTGCTCAAGGAAAGCATAAGAAGACTGGTGCAGTAGATAAATTTAATAAAAAATACAATTTGGACTAAGAGTAATATCTTAGTTTTTATTTGCTTATAAATAAGAGAAATAGTATAATGATGGTGGTGATAGTATGAAAGTAGCAATAGGAACTGACCATAATGGTCCAGCATTAAAAGAAGAAATTATTAATAAGTTAAGTGATATAGCTGAATTTATTGATTGTAGTCCGGTTAATGATTCTTTAGATGATTATCCTGATTTTGCATATAAGGTAAGTGAGATGGTTGCTAGTAAGAAGGCAGATTTAGGCATTTTAATCTGCGGGACTGGTATTGGAATGAGTATAGCTGCTAATAAGGTTAAAGGTATTAGATGTGCCCATGTTACAAATGCTCAAGAGGCTAAACTTAGTAAGATGCATAATAATGCAAATGTGATGGCTTTGGGAGCAAAGAATCCTGATGCAATAGAGATGGTTAAAATATTTTTAGAAACTAGCTTTAGTAATGAAGAAAGACATATAAGAAGATGTGAAGAGATTATAAAAATAGAAAATGGAGAATATAATGTATAAGACAGTAATTTATATTTTATCTGTTTTACTTAGTATATTTATTGTTTCAGGGATTAACTTTAATAATTTTTTTAAGGCAAATCACGTTTGGGAAGCAAGATGTTTTATAGTTGTAATTAGTTTTATTATGGGATATTTATTTGGAAGTTTTATTATAGAGTTTTTAAGTATAAGTGCAATTGTATAGGAGATTTTATGAAAAAACTTTTACTTGTTATTATGTTTTTGATTCCATGCAGTATATGTAGTTTTTGGTTTAAGAGAAAAGCTACTTTTTTTATTGATAAAAATACATCTAAAAATACAAAAATTGTATATTTGAAAGATAGAAATTTATATTTAGATATTAATGATTATGTATTTGGAGTAGTTGCGGCAGAGATGCCAGCTTTATTTAATGATGAAGCTTTAAAAGCACAGGCGGTTGCTGCAAGAAGTTATTTGTTGAGTTCCAAAGATAATGATAATTTATATAGTACAAATTTGAATGCTCAGGCTTATTTGGATATTTATGAATTAAAAAAAAGATGGGGTGATGACTTTAATAAGTATTATGAAAAAGTAATAAATGCAGTAAATGATACTGGTAATGAGGTAATTTATAAGAATGATAGTATTATGAAGACTTTTTATTTTGCGATGAGTAATGGCTATACAGAAAATTCTGTAGAGGTGTTTGGGACTAATGATATAGAAAGTGTGCCATCACTTTTAGAGGTTAATTTAAATAATTACGAGGTTAGTAAGAATTATAAACTTAGTGATATATTAAGTAAGTTAGGAGTAAGTTCACTTGAGGGGTTTGATATTAAGAGAAATGATACTAATCATGTTAGTGAGATGTGTGTTAAAGATAAATGTTTTAAAGGAGTAGAGGTAAGAAAATTACTTAATTTAAGATCTACTGATTTTGAGATAAAAATAAATGGTGATGACGTAAACATTACTACTAAGGGGTATGGACATGGTGTTGGTATGAGTCAAAATGGGGCTAATTTGCTTGCTAAAGATGGTTATAGTTATAAGGAAATACTTAAGTATTATTATAAAGATATAATTATTAAAGATTTTTAGTATAAAATAGTTTTTTTTACTCACACTTTTATTAGGAAGGTGCGAGATGAAAAGATATAAGTTAAAAAGTTCAGTAGTAGTATGTATTTATTTGTTAAGTGTAGGAGCAATTATTTCAAGTTTGTATTTGACTGCGAAGGTTTTGAAAGCTTCAGTTTATAGTAATGATAACTTGTCTTATGTTTACCGAAATTTAATAGATGATACAGTTCCAGTTGTAAGTACTGATGATGGAAAGGTGATTAAGCCATTTGGTGGTGAAGAAGTGTCTGTTGTAAAAGGGTTTTATGAGAAAGATGCAGAAAGTAAGGCACAAGAGCAATCTATAATTTATTATCAAAATACTTATATGCCAAATACTGGTGTGCTTTACGGTGCTAAAGAAGAGTTTGAAGTTTTAGTCGTTGCTGATGGTACTGTTGAGGATGTTGTAGCTGATGAAGTGCTTGGAAATGTAGTAACTATTAAACATACAAATAACTTAATTACAAGATATGAAAGTTTAAATGAAGTTAATGTTATGGTTGGCGATACTTTAAAAAAAGGCGATGTTATTGGGACTAGTGGTGAAAATAAAATTGATAGTACTTATAGTAATATGCTTTTATTTGAAGTAGAACATAATGGAACTTATGCTAATCCTGAAAATATATATGGTATGAATATTAAAGAACTTTCTTAGGTGATTTTATTTATACTTTTGAGTTTACTGATGAGTATGTTTTAATTTATTCTCATAAAAGTAAGAGGATAATTAAAGAGGAATTGCCAGATAATATTATAGTAAATAACCATATATATGATTATGTGAGATTAAAGAGGATTGTATATAATATTACGTCTAATAATAATTTGGTTAGTAGTTTGTTTAAGGTGAAGTATAATATTTTATATTTTGATAAGTTAAAGCCTTGTGAGGTGTATTTATATAATTCTTTGTTTAATTTTATTAGTAATGTAAGTATAAAGTTTATAGATGCATTTTCTTTGTTTGATAGTGATACAGTTATTGTTAGTGGAAAGGTGCCTTATTATAGGGGAAAGTGGTTTAATAAAAAGCAAGGTGACTTTACTTTAGTTGGTGCTGGATTTAAGAGTATAATGGAGAAATATGTAAACTGCAAATTTTATGTTTATGAAAATAGTGAAACAATACTTTATGAAAAGATTTAAGTATTGTTTTTCTTTGTTTTTAAGATATAATTATTATATAGGAATGGTGATTATATGAAAGTTGTTGATGGATGTACTGCGTGTGCTAAGATGGCTTATAATTTTAGTGAGCTTAGTTTTATTTATCCAATAACGCCGTCTAGTCCAATGGCTAGTCAAATAGATTTAATGGGTAGTGAGAATCAAAAGAATGTGTTTGGAGATACGGTAAATGTTATTGAAATGCAAAGTGAAGCTGGAGCTGCTGGAGCAATGCATGGGGCACTTAATGCGGGAGTTTTAGCTAGTACTTTTACGGCCAGTCAAGGACTTTTATTAATGATACCAAATATGTATAAAATGGCAGGAGAGATGCTTCCAGGAGTTATTCATGTTGCGGCGAGAAGTTTGTCTACGCATGCACTTAGTATTTTTGGTGATCATCAGGATGTTTATGCAACAAGAACAACTGGTTTTTGTATTTTAGCAAGTACTAATGTGCAGGATGCTTATAATTTAGCAATGGTAGCACACTTATCGGCGATTGAGGGGAGCCTTCCATTTTTACATTTCTTTGATGGTTTTAGAACTAGTCATGAGTATAATCAAATAGAGCTTATTAGTGATAAAGATATTAAGTCAATGATTAATTATGAAAAGGTTAATGAGTTTAGAAATAGAGCACTTAATTCTGGTAAGGCGATTACTAAGGGTACTGCACAAAATGAGGATATCTATTTTCAAGTAACCGAAGCTAGAAACAAAGATTATTTAAAGATGCCAGATATAGTTAACGCTTATATGAAGAAACTTAATAAGATTGCAGGAACTAATTATAAACCATTTAATTATTATGGTAGTAAGAATGCTAAGAAGGTTATTGTAGCAATGGGATCTGTTTGTGATACTATTAAAAATACAATAGATATGTGTAAAAATGATGAGTATGGTTTAATTGAAGTTCATTTATATAGACCTTTTAGTACAGATTATTTAAAGAAAGTATTACCAAAAAGTGTGCGTAAGATTGCAGTTTTAGATAGAACTAAGGAAAGTGGCAGTGCTGGTGAGCCTTTATATTTAGATGTGTTATCTGCTCTTAGTGATGAAAAGATAAAGATAGTTCATGGAAGATATGGACTATCTAGTAAGAATACGACACCAAGTGATATTTATGATGTTTATAAGATGCTTGATACAAAATTAGTAAATGATTTTGTTATCGGGATAGATGATGATATTACTAATTTGTCTTTGAAACATTTCGAGTTTAATTATAAAGAGAATTACAAAGAATTTAAGATATTCGGATTTGGTTCTGATGGACTTGTTAGTGCGTCAAAGGATATGCTTAAAATACTTGGTGAAAGTAGTTATGTTCAAGGTTATTTTGAGTATGATTCTAAGAAGAGTGGCGGAGTAACTATTTCTCATTTAAGAACGAGTAAAAAGTTAATTAAAGCACCTTATTATGTTACGAGACCTAGTTTAGTTGTAGTTTCTAAAGATGAATATTTTAAGAAGTTTGATTGTTTAGATGGTTTAGTTATGGGCGGAACTTTGCTTGTTAATACTTATAGGACAGAAGAAGAGTTTAATAAGTTTATACCAAATGAAGTGAAGAAATATTTAATTGATAATAATATAAAAGTGTATTTAATTGATGCTGGAATGCTAGCTAGTAAGTATGGTATTTCTGGTAAGATTAGTTTAATTATGGAAAGTGCTATCTTAAATTTGTTTGGTTTTGATGATTATGAAAAAGTGCTTATTAAGAATGTTAAGAAACGTTTCTTTACTAAGGGTGAAGATATTGTTAAAGCAAATGTTTCATGTATTAAGGAAAGTAAATATTATTTAAAAGAGTGTAAGATAGATAGTGCTAGTACTTATAATATGAAGTTTGGTAATACAGTGTTTGATTATATTAATTCTAGAAGAGGTAATCAGTTAAGTACTCGTGATGTTTATGAGATGCGTGATGGAACTACGAAAGGTGGGACTAGTGCTTTAGAGAAGAGAAGCATGGCTAGTATGGTTCCTAAGTGGGATAAGAATAGATGTATTGAGTGCGGTATGTGTAATATTGTTTGTCCTCATGCTGTTATTAGGCCTTTTGTAATTGATAAGAATGATAAGTATGCGAGCGATGCAAAGGATAGCTTAGATAAGAAAAATAAGTTTATTGTGGCAGTAAGTGAGAGGGATTGCACGGCTTGTGGTTTATGTGCTAATATATGTCCTGTTAAGTGTCTATCTTGGGGAGAAATTGATGATAAGAATCAAAAAAGAGCAGATGATTTATTTAAAAATTATGAAAATGATGTAACAAGTGCTAATAATATAAAAGAAGTTTCTTTAAAAAAGCCATTATTTGAGTTTTCTGGAGCTTGTGCTGGATGTGGTGAGACGCCTTATATTAAGTTATTAACGCAGATTGTTGGTAAGAGACTTGTTATTGCAAATGCTACAGGATGTTCTAGTATATATGGGGCATCTTGTCCAAGTATGCCTTATAATGTTTCTTGGGGTAGTAGTTTATTTGAAGATAATGCTGAGTATGGCTATGGTATGTTAAGAACTTATGATAAGTTACATGCTAGGGCACTTAAAGAGCTTGAGGCTAATAAAGCAGCTGCTAATCTTTATAAGTTTGTTAAAGATAATGAGAATGATTATGAGAAGATTAATGCTGTATTAGATGAAGCTAAGAAGTATGTATCTTCTGATTTGGTTAATTATTTAACGCCTAAGAGTGTATGGACTATTGGTGGAGATGGCTGGGCTTATGATATAGGTTTTGGTGGTTTAGATCATGTGCTTTCAAGTAATAAAAAGGTTAGAATTATGGTGCTTGATACTGAAGTTTATTCTAATACCGGTGGACAATCTAGTAAGAGTACACATATTGGGGCAGTAGCAGAGTTTGCTGATATGGGTAAGGATACTTATAAGAAAGATTTATTTAAGATTTGTATGGGATACCCTAATGTGTATGTTGGTCAGATTAGTTTAGGTGCTAATATGATGCAGGCGATTAAGACTATTAAAGAGGCTGAAGAACATGATGGACCGTCTATTATTCTTGCTTATAGTCCTTGTATAGAGCAAGGAATTAAAGGTGGTATGGGTAACTCTATTAATGAGGAAAAACTTGCAGTAATGTGTGGTTATGTGACACTTATGAGATATTTTGATGGTGAGCTTCATATTGATAGTGCTGAGCCTAATTTTGAAAAGTATGATGATTTTTTGCGTAATGAGGTAAGATATAATGCATTAATTTTAAAGGATAAAGAAAAAGCTGATGTGTTATTAGAAAAAAATAAAAACGCTGCAAAAGAGCGTTATGAATATTATAAAAATTTATTAAATAAATAAAAAAATGGAGGCTGCTTAATAAGCAGCCTCAAAGAATAAAAAGGGGTTGGCTAGTGTGATACTAGCACCAATTCGCCTATAAGTGAATTGGTGATTTATATACTAACCGAATGAGACACTTTTGTCAAGCGTTTTTAATAAAAAAATAATAAAAGATGGTGATTACAATGCTAGAAGATATAAAAGGAATTGGACCTAAAAGTTTACTTGCTTTAAAAGCACTTAATTTATATACAAAAGATGATGTTATTAATTATTTTCCTTATAGATATAATGTTTATACACCAGTCAAGTTAAGAGAGTGTAGTGAAGGTGATACATGCACAATTACTGGATATGTTGAGTCTGCAGCCAAAGTATTTTTTATAAGAAAAAATCTTAATAAATTATCTTTTGCATTTAATACTGGAAGTGAACTAGTAAATGTTACTATCTTTAATAGGGCTTATTTAAAACCTAATATTAGAATTAAAAGTTATATATCAGTAATTGGTAAATATAATAGAAAATCTAATACATTTATGGCGAGTGATATAAAGCTTACACCAATAACGAAAACAGTTATTGAGCCTGTTTATCATTTGAATCAGGGGATTAAAAGAAGTAATTTTAAAAAATTAGTTGATGAGATTTTGGATAATACTGTAGAAATTAAAAGTAATGTGCCAGATTATTTAATAGAAAAGTATAATTTTATAAATAAAAAAGAAGCAGTTACTAATGTGCATAAACCTAAAGATATTAACAGTTTGAAAAAAGCAGATTTACATTTGATTTATGAAGAGTTATTTACTTTTATGTTAAAGGTAAGTTATTTAAAAGAGAAGAGTGCAAGTGATGGCAAATTTAACATTAAGAGTTTTGATGAAGATAAGGTTAATAATTTTATTAGTAGTTTGCCATTTAACTTAACTGATGGACAAATGCAGGCAGTAAGTGATATTAAGGGTGACTTTTTATCTAAAAAGAAAATGAGTAGATTAATCTTAGGCGATGTTGGTAGTGGTAAGACAATAGTTTCTTTTATAGCACTTTATATGAATATGCTAGCGGGGTATCAAGGCGTGCTTATGGCACCGACTGAGATATTAGCAGTACAACATTTTAATAATATGAAAAGTCTTTTTGGAGATAAGTTAAATATTCAGTTACTTACAAGTTCAACTAAAAAAGGTGAAAGAAATAATATTTTACAGAATTTAAAAAATGGTGAGACTCAAGTTTTAATTGGTACACATTCTTTACTTAATGATGAACTTGTTTATAATAATCTTGGACTTGTTATTACAGATGAGCAACATAGATTTGGTGTTAATCAAAGGCAGACTTTACAAGAAAAAGGAAAAGATGTTGACGTGTTATATATGAGTGCAACACCAATTCCTAGAACACTTGCTTTAACTATTTATGGTGATATGGATATTACGGAGATTAGGTCTAAACCTGGTGGCAGAAAAGAGATTATTACTAAAATTTTTAAAAATAGTGAACTTAAAAATGTTTTAGAGAAAATGCTAGACGAAATAAAAGCTGGGCATCAAATATACGTTGTAACTCCACTTATTGATGATGAAGAGGATGAAAAGATGAATGTTACTTCATTAAAAGACAAGTTTGATGTAGCATTTAATGGAATGGTTCCAACGGGCTTATTGCACGGAAAAATGAAACCTAATCAAAAAGATGAAGTAATGAATAGTTTTAAAAATGGTGATACAAAGATATTGATTTCAACAACGGTAATTGAAGTTGGTGTTGATGTTAAAAATGCGACGATGATGGTTATCTTTAATGCAGAAAGATTTGGACTTGCTACACTTCACCAGTTAAGAGGTAGAGTTGGTAGAAATGACATGCAAAGTTATTGTTATTTGATAAGTGATTATGATGCTGAAAGGTTAAAAGTTTTAGAAGAAAGTAATGATGGATTTTATATTAGTGAGCAAGATTTTAAGCTACGAGGAGGAGGAGATATTTTTGGAATTAGACAAAGTGGTGAGCAAAGTTTTAAAATTGCAAATTTAAATAGAGATTATAAAATTTTAATGCAATGTAAAAGTGATGCTGAGGAATTTTTGAAAAATAAGAATTTAGATGATTATAAAGAACAGAAGGAAATTCTTGAGAACTTAACTATTGCTTAGAATTTTAGAATTGTATATAATTATATTGGTGATGATATGAATAGAAAAGAATTAAAAGAAAAAGCTAAAGCTATGATTAAAGGTCATGTGTGGGATTTAGTAATACCGTTTGTTATTGTGTCTTTGATAAATTCGCTTATTGGAACACTTTTTGGAGTAAATAGTGATAATGCTTATGTTAGTACAAGTGCACAAATGCTATCAACGATTATTACGTTACCACTAAGTTTTGGCGCAACTGCTTATGTAATGAAATTTGTTAGAGGCGAAGAATGCGATATTAAAGGCATGTTTCAATATTATAAGATGTTTGGACCAATATTTGGCGTGTGGTTTTTAACTTCATTGTTTTCAACACTTTGGGCATTACTTCTTATTATACCTGGTATTATTGCATCAATAAGTTACTCAATGGTAAATTTATTAATGATTGATGGAAACACAAATCCAATGGATTGTATTCGAAAAAGTAAGGAAATGATGAATGGATATAAGATGGATTATTTTATGTTAGTTCTTAGTTTCTTTGGGTGGTTATTACTTGGTATTTTTACCTTAGGAATTTTATATATTTGGCTTGTTCCTTATATGAATGTAACATTTATTTTATATTACGAAGAACTTAAAAAAGTTAAATAGTTTTGTTTTTTGTAAATTATTAAAAATTGTGATTGACAAAGATTAAAAATTCGTTTATGATTATTTTAGCATGGTAGAGATATCATGCTGATAACCTTAACGAATTCAATGTTAAGGTGTATCAACCAAAACCCCCTGAAGAGAGCGAAAGCTCTCGCTTTTTTTTGCAAGATTCGTGATAAATATAAGTATCAATTAATATGATTTATATGCTAAAAAGTTACAAAATATCAAAATTTGAAATTTTTGTGTTATACTTTAGATGGAGAGGTAAGCTTTTGGAGGTTTATTATGATTGATAATTATCTTTATATGATACAAACTGTAACAGTAGAACAGTTAAAAAATGAAATGGATAAAAACTTATTTGAGGATAAAGATCTTGAGGATTTCACTAAAGGAAAAGAAATATTAGATAGTTTATTCGAATTAAATAGTTCAAATATAAGTGGTTCAGTAAAAGATGCATTGATTCTTTATGGAATGTATAAATTAAAAGGTGGTAAATAAGATGAGTGAGCAAGAATTAAAAAGTTTAGAAGATAAATTATGGGCAGCTGCAGACAAAATGAGAGGTGCGGTTTCCGTATCAGAATATAAATTCATAGTTTTGGGCTTAATATTTTTAAAATATATTTCTGATTCTTTTGAAGAAAAATATAACGAACTTGTAAATGAAGGTGACGGATTAGAAGAAGAAAGAGATTGCTATACAGCTGAAAATATATTTTATGTTCCCAAAAATGCTAGATGGGAATATTTAGTAGAACATTCAAAAGATTCTAATATTGGTGAAATTATAGATGATGCTTTGACGTTGATAGAAAAAGAAAATACATCATTAAAGAATGTTTTACCAAAGGACTATAATTCTCCAACAATGAGAAATGTTAATTTAGGTGAATTACTGGACTTATTTACAAATATTAAAGTTGGAACTAAAGAAGCAATTCAAAAAGATATTTTAGGAAGAATATATGAATATTTTTTAGGTCAATTTGCCAAAAATGAATTACAAAAAGGCGGAGAATTTTATACACCAGCTTGCTTAGTTAGAACTATGGTTGAATGTATTGAACCATTTAAAGGTAAAGTATATGATCCGGCTTGTGGTTCTGGTGGAATGTTTATTCAATCAATGAAGTTTGTAGAAGAAAATCAAGGTAATATATATAATATTGGAATTTATGGACAAGAGAAAAATCCTACTACATGGCGACTTGCAAAAATGAACTTAGCTATAAGGTCTATGTATGGTGATTTAGGAAAATATGCAGCTGATACTTTTACTGAAGATTTACATAAAGATTTAAAAGCTGATTTTATACTTGCCAATCCACCATTTAATCTTGAGTGGGATAGAGATAAAGTCGAAAATGATCCAAGATGGAGATATGGTTTAGCACCTAAAAACAATGCTAATTTTGCTTGGCTGCAACACATGATATCTAAATTATCGCAAAATGGTAAAATGGCTTGCATTTTAGCAAATGGTTCGTTATCAGCAGGTGGTCAAGAAGGAGAAATAAGGAAAAAACTAATTGAAAATGATTTAGTAGATTGTATCTTATCAATGCCTACTAACTTATTTTATACAGTTACCGTTCCATGTTCTATATGGATAATTAATAGAAATAAGAAACAAAAAGGCAAAACATTATTTATTAATGCAAATAATTTGGGTTCAATGGTAACTAGAAGATTAAGAGAGTTATCAGAAAAAGATATTAAGAAAATTGCAGATACATATCATAGATATCAAAATGATGATAATTATGAAAATGTTAAAGGATTCTGTTATTCGGCAACTACAGAAGAAATAAGTGCCGATGATAATGTATTAACACCTGGTAGATATGTTGGAGTTGAAGAAAATCAAAGTGATGATATTCCGTTTGAAGAGAAAATGAAGAATATAATTTCAGAATTATCAAAGCAATTTGAAGAATCACATAGATTAGAAGAAGAAATTAGAAAAAATATGAAAGCTATTGGTTTTGAATTAAAGTAGTTGATTGTAGTATAATAGTTTCCGTCTTAAAGGGGGAAATTATTATGAAAACAGAAGTAATATCTAATATTACAAAAGACATGGAAGATAGTCTTACAGATTATCAACTGAATAAGCTTAAAGAAAGCTTAATAATAAACTTTGAGGGAGTAGAGTTTATTATAAAAACCGACGAATTAAAACATCAGGAAGAATTAGATGAAAATAGGAATATGATAGAATCATTTATTTCATCTAAACAAGTTGAGGGTTGTTCTTCACGAACGATTAAATATTATAAGGAAATTATTGAAAAATTTGTTAATGATTTTGATAAAAGTATTAAACAAATATCAACAAATGAGATAAGAACCTATTTGTCTAATTATAAAGATAGTAGTTCTATAACTATAGATAATATAAGAAGGGTATTATCTTCATTCTTCTCTTGGCTAGAAGATGAAGATTATATTATAAAAAGTCCAGTTAGAAGAATACATAAAATAAAAACAGCAGTTGTTGTAAAAGAAGTTTTAACTGATGAAAATTTAGAAAGATTACGTGATGAATGTGAGAATATAAGAGATTTATCATTAATAGAATTATTAATTTCAACGGGAATGAGAGTTGGAGAACTTGTTAACTTAAATGTTAATAGTCTTAATTTTGAAGATCGTTCTTGTATTGTATTGGGTAAAGGTAACAAAGAAAGAGAAGTATATTTTGACGCTAAAACAAAATTACATTTAAAAGAATATATTTCAAAAAGAAACGATTCAAATGACGCCTTGTTTGTATCAATGAGAAAGCCGCATCAAAGATTAACTATTTCTGGTATTGAATTAATAATTAGAACATTAGGTATAAATTCAAATATAAACAAAGTTCATCCACATAAATTTAGAAGAACATTAGCAACTATGGCGATAGATAAAGGTATGCCAGTGGAACAAGTTCAAAAATTGCTAGGTCATGTAAAAATAGAAACTACAATGAACTATGCTTTAGTTAATCAAAGTAATGTTAAAATATCACATAGAAGATATATAGCATAGAATTGTGATTTGTAAGAGATGGGAGGGTATTATGAGAACAATAGCATTGAGATTTGCGGATAATTATGCACCTGCAGAAGGAACAATTAAATTGCACGAAGATATAATCGATGAATTTGGATATGTTTGGTATGGAAAATTTGGTAATTCACTTTCTCAAAAAAATATAGATATGCTTTTAGATATGAAATATAAAAAATTTCTTTTAATAAAAAGTGGTGGTCAAGAAAGATATTGGGCATATTTTACTGATATAAAAAAAGATGGTATTAATATTGAGGCAATTCCTAAATATTATAGAAATGATAGAGAACGAGTAAAATGTTGGTTTAAAATAACCAAATTTGAAAAAGCAGACCCTAAAGTTATGTCTAAATGTTTTGTTTCGTCTAATGGATCACTCTTATCAAATACTTCAAAATATAGTATGAGTCCATATTTTATTATAGATTATAAGGAGGAAGAAAATGAGTAAAATAGATTTTATATCATTTAAGACAATTGATTTTTGTGATGATGTTAGAGATGGTACTCATGATTCTCCTAAACATTTAGATTCCGGAAAATTATTGATAACATCAAAAAATATCAAAGGTGATTCAATAGACTTCGAAAATGCTTCTTATATTTCTGAAGAAGATTATAATAAGATTAATGAAAGAAGTTTAGTTGAAATAAATGATGTTTTATATAGTATGATTGGAACAGTTGGACTTGTATATAGAGTTGACCAACAACCAAATTATGCCATTAAAAATATGGGGTTATTTAAAATACATGATGAGTTAAAAAGCAAATGGCTATATTATTATTTGAATAGTCCTAAAGCTAAAGGAAAAGTTTTATCAATGTTAAGTGGTAGTACACAAAAATTTATTAGCTTAAGTAATTTGAGAAATTTGGAAATTGAATTTCCTCAAAATATTGACGATGCAAAGAGAATAATAAAAATATGTGAATCAATAGATAAAAAAATAAAATTAAATAATGAGATAAATAATAATTTGTATGAAATGTGTAATGTACTATATCATCAGCTGTTAGATGATAATGAATCAAATATAGAATACAAAACAATTGGAGAAATAGCAAAAAAAGTTATAACTGGTAAAACACCTTCAACTAAAAACAAGGAATACTGGGGTGGAAATATACCATTTATTACAATTCCAGATATGCACAATCAAGTATTCACTATTAACACAGAAAGATATATTACAAATGAAGGTGCTAAATCACTTATTCCTAAAAATTCAATATCAGTTTCATGTATTGCAACTGTAGGATTAGTTAGTATAAATGATAAGGTCTCTCAAACAAATCAACAAATTAATTCTATAGTTATAGAAAATGATTATGATTTATATTATTTGTTTGAATTTTTAACTGAACAAGAACAATATATGAAAAGCATTGCAGGTGGAAGTACAACTTATAATATAAATAAAAATACTTTTGAAAATATTCAAGTACCATATTTAAATAAAGAATTAATAATCGAATATGATAAGAAAGTTCGACCAATGTTTGAAAAAATAAAAAGTAATCAAATATCAAATGATACATTATCTCAATTAAGAGATATATTATTACCAAAGTTAATGAATGGTGAAATAGATTTAGATAATATAGAAATTTAATCATACAAATTGTGATTTGTATTAGAGGGAGTATAGATAATATGGAAACAAAGAAATATAAATTATCAGAGATATCTTTGAATGTTACTGATGGTGAACATGGAACAGTAAAAGATGACAATAATGGAAACTATTTTTTGTTAAGTTGTAAGAACATTAAAAATGGACTTATTAATATTACATCAAACGAGAGAAAAATAAATGAAGAATCTTTTTATAAAATACAAAAAAGAATTAAATTAGAAAAAAATGATGTATTAATTACAACTGTAGGAACAATTGGTGAAATGGCAATTATTGAAGATGAAAACATTAACTATTGTTTTCAAAGAAGTGTTGGAATAATTAAACCAAATAAAGAATTAGTTAATCCATATTTTTTATATTATTCATTACGAAATGAATTGGGACAGATAGCGACTTTAATTAAAGGAGCCGTACAAAAGTGTCTGTTTATTAATGATATGAAAATGATAGAAGTTTCATTGCCTGATTTAAAAACGCAAAATAAAATGGTAAAAGTATTGCAAAACATCGATAAAAAGATAAAATTAAATGATGAGATAAATAATAATTTGTTAGAACAATGTAGATGTTTATATAAAGAATGGTTTATTGATTTCAACTTCATAAGCAAGGGTGTTAAATATAAAGATAATAATGGTAAGATGATTGAATCTGAAAAAGGATTGATACCAGTAGGGTGGATATATAAGAGAATTGATGAATTAGATTTGGATATTTCGGATGGTAATTATAGTAGTAAATATCCAACAAAACAAGAATTTCAAACAGAAGGAATTCCATTTATTAGAGGGACAGATTTTAACGGATATTCTATATCTAGAAAGAACTTGATGTATATTACTCCGGAGAAACATGAAATTCTAAAAAAAGGACATTTAAAAAAGAATGATATTTTAATAACAACAAGAGGAGAAATTGGGAGAATTGTTTTTGTTTCAGATTATTTTATTGATTCAAATATTAATGCACAATTAATAAGAATTAATGGTGATAAAAGATATCCTAGATCATTTTTGGGTATGTCCTTATTATCAGATTATGTTCAAAATGATATTAAATCATTAGTAACAGGAACAGCATTACAACAATTACCTGTTGGAAAGTTTAATCAAGTTAAGATAATTGTTCCTGATGATGAAGAAATAATAAAATCTTTTGATTCAATTGTTGAAGTGGCATTAAAGAAAATTCAAGAAAATGAGGAACAGAATGAAATATTAGAACAATTAAGAGATACATTATTACCAAAGTTAATTAACGGTGAAATAAACTTAGATAATATATAAATTTAATCATACAAATTGTGATTTGGAGGTTTAAATGAAAGATAAAAAAATATTAGATCATTATAAGTGTTTATTTGACAATTACTTATTTGATGAATATGATGTTTTAGGATTTTTGATTTTTATTAGAGAGAAAATTGATGCATCTACTTGTCATTTTATACAAGAATTTGCTGATTTAATTGCTCACAGGTCTAGAGATCAAGGAATAATTACAGAAAATATTATTAAATCAATAGACAACGATTATTCACTCAATAGTAAAAGACATGTAATAGGATATGTTGGAATAGAATGGGATAAATGGGTAAGTGAGTGGAATAGATTAGGCAAGCAAATTAATTTTGATTTTAGTAAAGATAAAAGGAAATTATTAAAGCAAATAACAGTGTGCATAATTTCATTGGCACAAAATACAAAATATAAAGATGGAGAAGTTATTGTAGGAAAAGTAGAACCATTTATAGATAATGAAAAAAATTTATCGTTAGTAACAACCGAAGGAAAAAATGATAGCGTGATGGTTTGTTTGATGAAGTGTGGACCATTTGCCAATATAGTTGATGAGAATGATGGATTTTTTGATTATCCATTAGAAACAAAACGCGAAGATGGAAAATTGTGCTTATATTACAATAATAAAAAAATATTGGAAATCTAATTGTATAAGGAAGTGATTAATAATGTTTAATGAAGAACAATTGGAAGATGTTACATTAAATATATTTGAAGGATTGGGCTATGAAAGATTGAATGGATATGATATTGATAGGGATTATCATAATGTTTTTATGGAGGATAATCTTTTTGATGATTTGTGTAGGATTAATAAAGATTTTAATGATTCCCAAGTTCAAGATGCCTTAAAGACTATAAAGACGCTGTCACACGGTAATCCTGTTGAAGATAATAAAATCTTTACTAGATATCTTTTAGAGGGTGTTCCTGTTCAGGTAAAAACGAATAATGGATATCAATATAAAAATGTCAAATTAATAGATTTTGATAATATTAATGCTAATCACTTCCAAGTAATTAATCAATATACTATTATTGAATTTGATACTAAAAGACCAGATATAATTGTATTTATAAATGGAATTCCTTTAATAGTGATTGAATTAAAAACAGCCACTAATGAAGATGTTAAATTAGAGGATGCTTATACACAATTAACTGGATATAGAAATGTTTATATTCCATCATTGTTTAAATATAATCAGTTTTTAGTTATTAGTGATGGTGTTACGGCTAAAGCTGGAACTATAACGAGTCCATACTCAAGATTTAGTGATTGGAAGAAAGTTAAAGCTAATGATGAAGTGTATGAGAATATGCCAACACATGAAACATTATTTAATGGAATGTTTAGAAAAGATAGATTATTGGATATAATTCAAAATTTTATATTATTTAGTGATGACAAAAAGATACTTGCTCAATATCATCAATACTTTGGTGTTAAGAAAGCCGTTTTATCAACGCTTACAAATGGAGCAAAAACAGGAAAGGCTGGAATTGTATGGCATACTCAAGGCTCAGGCAAGTCATTTAGTATGGTATTTTATTCTGGAAATATGATAAAACAATTAAATAATCCTACAATAGTTGTAGTAACTGATAGGAATGATTTGGATAATCAATTATATGAAACATTTTTAAAGTGTGATTATTATTTAAAACAAACTCCGCAGAAAGCGGAATCTAGACTATCACTTGATGAAATGTTAAAAGATAGAGTCTCTGGTGGTATATTTTTTACAACATTACAAAAATTTGAAGAAGAAACGGGACTATTTACTGATAGAAATGATATTTTAGTTTTAGTTGATGAGTGTCATAGAAGTCATTATGGATTAGAAGCATCTATGAAAATAGATTATGAAACAAATACTGCAAAAGAAAAATTTGGAACAGCAAAATACTTACATAATGCTTTACCAAATGCTATTTATATTGGATTTACGGGAACTCCAGTTGAAACAAAAGATAAATCTACTTCTTCAATATTCGGTAATGTTATTGATACTTATGATATGACACAAGCAATTCTAGACGGCTCTACTGTTCCCATTATATATGAATCAAGAATGGCTAGGGTTGGATTAAATCAAAAAATATTAGATGAAATAGATGATTATTATAGTTATATAGAAGAAACTGGCAGCGCTGATGAATATGCGATTAATAAGTCAAAGCAGATGATGGCAAGAATTTCACAAATTATAGAGGATCCTGATAGATTAGAATTAATTGTTAAAGATATAATTAGTCACTTTGAAGAAAGAAAGGATATGGTAGCTGATCATGCAATGGTAGTTGCATATTCGAGAAAAGCCGCTTATATAATGTATAAGAAATTTATTGAATTAAGACCAGATTATAAAGAAGTAGTAAATATGATTATTACTCCAAGTAATAAGGATCCTGAAGATATGCAAAAATCAGTAGGCACAAAAAACGATAAAAAAGATTTGGAAATTAGATTTAAAAATGAAGCTGATGATCCAAATGAAAAATTTAAAATTGCTATTGTTGTAGATATGTGGTTAACAGGATTTGATGTTCCAAGATTAGGTGTTATGTATATTGATAAGCCTATGAAAGCTCATAATTTAATGCAAGCTATTGCAAGGGTAAATAGAGTGTATAAAACTAAACCCGCAGGGTTGATAGTTGATTATATTGGATTAAAAGCATGGTTATTAGATGCTTTAAAAACATATACAACTAGAGATCAAAAACAAGTGGTTGATAATGAAGAATTAGTAAATGCTTTAAAGGATAAGATTGAAGTACTTGATGATATATTAAATGGGTTGGATTACTCTAATTTTGCTAATTTAGATAATACTGGTAAATATAATTTAATAAAAGATGGCGCAAATATGGTTTTATATTCTGAAGATATAAAGAAAAGATTTATGAAACATAGTTTAGATGCTAAGAATCTTTATACATTATGTAATGGTATATTAGAGAAAGAATATAAAGAAAAAGTATTATATTTTATTTCAGTTCGTTCATTTATTTCTAAAATAACTAACGAAAATAAATTAGATGTATCAGAAATTAATAAAAACGTTGGTGTAATGCTTGAACAGTCTATTAGAGAAGATGAATTGATTAATCTTGGGGAGTTATCTAGAGGAAATAGTTTAGAATTACTAAGTGATACTATGCTTAATAAATTGAGAGGTTTAAAAGATAAGAATGTAGCGGCGGAAATATTATCAAGAGCTATTAAAACAACAATAAGTGATGTTGGTAAGATAAACCTAACATTACAAGAAAAATTTTCAACTAAATTTAACAAGATAGTTGATGCTTACAATGAAAGAACTGATATAGCAGATATAGAAAAAGTTATTGAAGAAATGATTAAGTTAAAGAAAGAAATTGAAGATGAATTAGAAAAAGGAAATGAATATAATTTATCTTCTGAAGAAAAGGCTTTCTTTGATGCATTAGGAGCTGATCCTGAAATAAAAGAATTAATGCGAGACGAAACTTTAGTTCAAATTGCAAAAGAATTAGTAGAAATTATTAATGAGAATTTAACTTTGGATGCATTCAAGAGAGAAGATGCTCGTGCTAGAATTAGAGTTAATATAAGAAGATTATTGATTAAGTATATCCTCTAGTAAAAAGGGAAGGCGCGGTTGAGCAAGTTATTAGACAAGCTGAATTAAAGTATGCAAATAATTAGAAAGATATTTTATATTTGTATAAAAAATGCTATAATATATTAAGATGATAGAGTGTGTTTCATTTTTTAAGATGGAATATGCTCTTTTTTGATAGGAGGATTTAAATGATAAAAAAAATGACATTAAAAAATTACAGATGTTTTGAGGATTATACTATAAATTTTAAAGATGAAACTTTGATTGTTGGAGAGAATAATGCTGGGAAATCAACAATAATTGAAGCATTAAGAATTATATCTGTGACCGCAAATAAGTTGTTTAAAAATAGACAGTATATAAATGCTAATGATTCTTTAAATATCCCTAAGAATATTCGAGGATTTAATTTGAATTTAGATGCCTATAAAGTTGATTTAAGATCTATAGTATATTTTTATAAAGAAAATATTAATGCGGAAATAATTGCTGAATTTGAAAATAATGTGATTTTTAAAATTTATTTAAATCCTGAATGTGTTTTTGCTACTATTTATAATAAAAGTGGAGAAAATATAAAAAGTATTACGAATGCAAAAAAAATGAATGAAAATGATTTAAAGGTAAATATTATGCCGCATTTGAATTTAATACGCGAAAAAGAAAAAAAGTTGGCGACTGAAACAATAGAAAGAGATCAATATACATATCTATCGTCATTGCATTTCAGAAATGAAATATTATTGTATAAGAATGATTATTTTTTAAAATTTAAAAATATTGCAGAAAAAATATGGAGCGGGTTATGCATTGATGATGTTGAATATTCATCTGATAATGATGAGGTATTATTTTGGATTAAAGATAATCAATTTACATCAGAATTAGGCCTTATGGGAAGTGGATTGCAAATGTATTTGCAAATTATATGGTTTATAGCAAAAAATAGTTCAGGAGCTACTATTATCTTAGATGAACCTGATGTTTATTTACATCCAAATTTACAGAAAAAAATTTTTAATTATATAAAATCTATGAATACGCAAATAATAATTGCTACTCACTCTGTGGAACTAATTTCGGAAGCTGATTTTAAAAATGTTTTCCAAATAGATAAAACTAGAAGAATTCAACGCTATTCCAATGGATTATCGAATGTTCAAAATATTGTAGAAAAAATAGGTAGTGTACAGAATATGTCACTATTACGACTAGGTCTATCCAAAAAATGTATTTTTGTGGAGGGTTTAGATATGAAACTATTAAATAAGTTTTATAAAATTTTATATCCAGAAAAAATTGAATTATTAAGTGACTTGCCAATAATAGAGTTAGGTTCATTTACCAGATATGAGCAAGCATTAGGAGTTTCAAAACTATTTTATAAAGAAACTGAGGGAAATTTTAAATGCATATGTATTTTAGACCGAGATTATAGAATGGAAAATGAATTAAATAGAATTAAAAAGAATGCTGAAGATGCTCACTTGAATTTACATATATGGGAAAGAAAAGAATTAGAAAGCTATTTAATTAACCCTAATGTACTATATAAATTTATAAAGGATAATGTAAGTTATGAAGATTTTATAAGTGGATTGAATTATGCTTTAGATAGTTTTTACTATGAATTAATGGATCAGTATTCAAATGCAATACATGAGGTTGATAGATCAAAAAATATACAAACTACTAATCAAGAAGCACGATTATATATTGATGCTAGGTGGGATAGCTTAGATAAGAAATTAAGACTTATAAATGGAAAGAATTTGTTATCATTTATAATTAAATATATGAAGGAAAAATATAAAGTTTCTATAAATAAAAATAAAATAATTGATAAATTTTCAGTTGAAGATGTCGATAAAGAAATTAAAAATGTAATTGATTCTATCATTTTATAGAGAGGTATTATGTATCAATTAATCAAAGTATTTAGCTATTTAGTAAGACAATTTTTAATACCTAATCCATTTACTAATTTAATTAAGAATCCTGGAACGGCAGAAATAGTTAATTGGATATTTGGAGGAGCTCTTATACCACTCACATATTTTTTAACAGGTACATGGTATGATGGGGATATAAAATTCATTGGTAGCCTTGGTTTTTTATTCAACTATGCAATATTAACAGGTTTATTTTTAATGATAACTAAATTTATAACTAATCTTTACTTAGTAGCATTTTTATTCATTTTAGGGTATGTTATATTGTGTATAGTTGAAAGTAAATTATTTGGAGAAAAGAATCTATTTTAAGAGTTAGTATGATAGGTACTAATTCTTTTTTAGGTACAATTTAGGTACAAAAATACTAAAAAACCACGGTAAATGACGGTTTACGCCAATATGAAAAGGCCCGTATTTAAAGGGCTTAACACAATTTGGTCTCTTCTAACTGAAGAGAGCAGGCCCCTAGTGTCGATCGTTCGCGTGCCAACCTTGTTTGGCGTGTGTATGGTTATGGGTATGGCATTCACAACTTTTCTGCTCTCTCTCATGTTGTTATACCTTCAATCTATCTAAAAACTAATGTCATAATAGAAAGTGGTAATGGTAGTAGTACTAATCCGTATATACTTTCTTTAGATGTGTAAATGAATATGAAATAAGTTATATATATAAATATATTGTTAATACTAATATTGGTGATATTATGCAATATGATATTAGAAGTGATTTATTAATTGAGGCATTGTCTATTGATACTGATGGTATAGTAAGTGATGTTAGAAATGAAAATAATTTAACGATTACAACTGTAGATGTAATTGATGAGGATATTACTAAAAAAAAGAAGGGAAAATATATTACTATTGAGTTTAATGATATAAATAGTGATAAAGAAAATCTTAAGATTGAGTTAAGAAAGTCGCTTGAGTATTTGTTTAAAATCAATAATATAATGAAGGATAGTAGTGTTTTAGTTATTGGTCTTGGTAATGCAAAAAGTACTGCCGATAGTTTGGGTCCTTTGGTGATAGATAATATAATAGTAACAAGGCATTTAGAGGAACTTGGATATAATAATATGAGAACTGTAAGTGCAATAAAACCAGGTGTAAAGGGAGAAACTGGTATAGAAACTAAGGATATAATAAAGGGAATAATAGATGTAATAAAACCGAATTTTATTATTGCTATTGATTCTCTTGCTAGTAGTTCTATATCAAGGATAAATAAGACAATACAACTTACTGATACTGGTATACATCCTGGCAGTGGTGTAGGTAATAAGAGAGAAGAGTTGAGTAAAGATACAATATCTATTCCTGTTATAGCTATAGGTATACCTACTGTTTGTGATGCAGTTACAATAGTAAATGATACGATAGAAGAGGTATATAAGCATTTTGCAATAACTACTAAAAGTATAAATAATCCAGTATTTAAAATGACACCATTATCTAGTATAAAAGTTGATAATTATACTCCATTAAATAAAGATGAGAAAGAGAAATTATCTGGATTAATAGGAACTCTTTCTTATGAAGATAGAAAAGCTTTAATATACGAGGTTCTTTTGAAAACGAATTATAATTTAATGGTAACACCTAAGGAAATAGATTTTATAATAGATAAATTAAGTGATTTAATAAGTATAGGTATAAATGAAGTTTTACATGATTATAATCTATAATCGACAAATTTTATAATATGATTTATATATTATTTAATTGGGTGATTTTATGAAGTTAAAGGGAAGAAAACATATTTTATTAAAACCATTATTAGTTTTAGTATTTATGTTTTTTATTTGTTATATGACAATAGAATATTTAAGTAATAATATAGAAATATCTAATGAGGAATATGTTCGGTTATTACTTAGTGATTCTTATAAGAGCAAAGATAGTAATTTTTATTATAATGTGATTAGTTTTTTTACTGATAAATTTAATCCGAAGGAAATGCTTAATATTCCTGAAAATAAGGAAGTTAAGATAAAAAACAAATTTGTTAGTAATCCTAATAAAAAGATTATTACTGATCCAGTATTATATATTTATAATACTTATCAATATGAAGAATATAATAGTAAAGATAATATATTTGATATTACGCCTAATGTAATGATGACTTCATATATATTAAGTGAGAAATTAAATAATTTGGGTATAAGTAATATAGTTTTGGATATAAATTTAGATAGTTTAAATGATAGTGATTATATGAAAGTAACTAATAAAATATTAGCAGATAAGAAAAAGGAATATCCTAGTTTAAAATATTTTATTGATATTAGTCGTGATAGTATAGATTCTAATGTTAAAAGTATTAAAATAGATAATAAGAACTATGCTAGAATATTATTTATGATAAATAAAAGAAGCACTAATTATAGTGATAATTTAGAACTTGTTTTGAAATTGAATTCTAGATTGAATGAAATTTATCCAGGTATAACAAGAGGAATAAGTAAAGATGAGAATAGTGATTATGATGGGATTAGAATTGAATTTGGCAATATTTTTAATGATTATGATGAGGTAATTAATACTGTAGATGTGTTTTCGAATATATTTAAAGAGGTATTATATGAATAAAGAATCTGCTGTAAAAACTGTATTTATTTTGCTGTTTATATGTTTTTTAACTATTTATATATCACAGGCAACTGGCTATTATGAGTATAAACTTCATAAGAAAGCAGAATTAACAAAGGAACAAATAAAAAAGTTTGAAAATGATGTTAAGAATAATGAAAAAATTGATTTAAATGATTATTTAAAGGATGGTGTAAAAGATTATTCAAATAGTGTTTCTAAAATGGGAACTGATTTTTCTAATGTAACTAGTAAATATATAAAAAAAGGAATAGATGGTATGTTTAAAATTATAGATAGTTTGCTTACGTAGTTTACAAAATACTCATTTTAAGATATTATTATAATGTGGTGGATTATATGAACGATTTAAGTAAGTATAAGTTAAGTTATAATGATTATAAAATAGATATTAGTGTTATAAATAAGTTGTGTTTAGATATAGATGGTGATAATAAGGAATTGTCAATCTTGGAAGTTGTAGTTACAAAAAAGAACGGAAGTGTTGTTTATTTGGGTGATTTTTATGGATTGCTTCCTAAGGTTTTGAGTAATGATGAGATTAGTAAAATGATATCTTATTTAATGGATAATATTGATTATATATTATATGAAAATTCTAGGTTCATTGGAGTGTTTGATGGCAAAGAAGTTACTTTAAATGATAAAATAACTGCTGTTTTAAGAAGAAAAATGAATAATAGTAGTGAACTTGAATTAAAGAACATTTATGAAGAATATATGAGTATGAAGAAAGATACAAAAGAACATGTGAAATATGCTCATTTTTTAGAATTATATTTTAATAGCCATAAGATACCAGATTCAATAGTAGGATCTTACTTAGGAAAAAGAAGAAAATCTATATTGGATTATGATGATGTTTCTTGTGAAATAAAGAAAGATTTTAATATGAATGTTTATGATAGTACATCTACTTATGAATATGAGAATAATTTGGAATTATTAAGTAAATTAAATATAGAAATAAATGAAAAAGTAGAGGAACTTAAGGTATTAGAGAGTTTTATTAATAAGATAGATGATTTGTTAATGTTTCAAAATAATAATATTAAAACGAAAAAAGAGATTGGAACTATTGAACAAGAATTAGATGAATTGAAAATGTTTGACAAAAGAAAAAAAGAATTGAAGCAGAGATTAAAAGAATTAAAAAATGGATTTATTAAAATTGATATGGTTAAAGTGAGGGATGAATTAAAAGTTGATATTTCAGAAAGGTATACGAGTAAGTATGCGGATACTCATGGTATAATAGCTTTATATGATAGGTTATCTTTAGAGGATTTATATCAAGTGTTTAATGAAATACATAGTGTAAGAGAAAGACAGCATTTGAGGTTGTTAGATAAGTATAATAATGTATCTGAAATGGTTCATTATCATGAAGAAAACTTTGTTGATATTGGAGATTTATATGATAGAGTAGATAATAGTAATAGAAAAAAATCATAAAAAAAAGAAAAATTATTGACAGTAAAATTGTACTATGCTATAATTTATCTTGTCTTGGGGAATTAGCTCAGTTGGCTAGAGCATCTGCCTTGCACGCAGAGGGTCAAGGGTTCGAGTCCCTTATTCTCCACCATTAGATAATTAGCCCTTATTTTATAAGGGTTTTTATTATATCTTGATATTTTATATACCATTTATATACCAATTTTGATAGTTTTATAAATTATTAATGCAGTTGACTATGTCTTAAATATTTTGCTACTAGAACAATGCTGGTGCCATTATTAATTAATAGTGATGCACAACTATGCCTAAAGTCATGTATTCTTATTTGTTTTACATTTGCTTTTTCGATGTAATAATTGAATTTTTTTCTCAAGCATGTGTCCGAATATGGCTTGTTTGTTAAATAATTAAATAATATAGGTAACTCAGGGTTGATAGTTACCTTTAATTTTTGTTCAATGTATTTCTTATAATTTTCAATTTCTTTAATTAATTTTGGTGAAACATCAAGTTTTCTTTGGGATGATTTTGTTTTTGTAGTACTGAAAAAAATTTGAATCTTTTGTATCATAATTTATGGAATGCTTAATTTATAATCTATTACCTCTTTTGTTGACCGGATTTTACGATTTTCCCCTTAACGGGAAAATGTTTTTTTCTTTAACCTCTGTATTCATTTTACTCATCGCTTTCTTACTTCTATTTTAAAAATATCTGTACTAGCATACTTATTTTTTCCTATCTCCAAAATAATTGATTGTTATTTTTGACAAGCATGTATAAATGTGATATTATAAAAAACATGTTTTTTTAGGAGGGATTTTATGATAAGTAAAAAGGAGTTGCAATATGTTGGAGGATATCCTAATAAGGTGCCTTTTCCAGGAAAAAATTATGCTATTTCTGTAATGGAATATTTAAAAAAATGTTTGGAAGTTTATAAAGATGTATATTCAAACAAAACATTTAGTTTTATTTTCTCTGATGGTGAAGAGATTAATTTCGCATTGCTAAATAAGAATTTATGCCATTTATTAGGTATAGATTTTAAAGATTTAACTAATGATGATGCTAGTGAAACTATGCAAGATGTTCTTGGCTTTAATAAAGATGAACGTAAAACTTCTTTTGATGTTTTGGCGCGTATAATTGATAGGGCTGATGATGTTATTGAAAATGATTCTATTCCTAGCAATTATAAGATTATGAATTATTATAAATCTTTAACTAAAAGTGAAATGTTTTTGAAGTTGTCTAAGTTTGATAAATTTAATTTTGGCTGTATTAACTTTGATAAGAAAACATATGAATCATTTGATTCTAATTTATTTGGACCACAGTCAACTAAGTTTTTATTTACGCAAAGTAATGAAGCAGTTGCTCCTTATTTTATGATGGGACTTAAGTATGATGAACAGTGTGGCCATTTTATACCTGAAACGTTAATCGCACCAAGTGATTTTACAAAGTTTTTTAGAGAACAAGAATTAGTTATTCCTACACAAATATTGATTGATAATTTGGATAATCTTAGTAAGATAAATGCTACTAGTGAAGAAAAATTAGCACTTTTAAATTTATATAAATTTATTATTAATACTTATAAACTTAATTCAAGAATAAATATATTTAGTGATTATGAAAGTGTTTTATCAAGTGGTAAACAGTTATAACTAGTAAATTTAGTAAAAAAAAATATACTATTTTAATATTTCGTATATTTTTTCTAAACTTTCTTTTTTATTTGGATAAATAATTTCTACATTATCATTTTTGTATCTAGGTGTTAGATGCATATGATAGTGTTTTATTTCTTGTCCATAGTCATTGTTCTGAGTAATTGTAAGTCCATCAATCTTTAATTTTTCTTTTAGTAATTTATACATATTTTTTGATACTTTATTTATGTGATTTAGTGTATCTAAGTCGATATCTGATAAATTAGTAAAGTGTTTTTTTGGTATTATAAGTAGATGTCCATCTGAACTTGGATTAATATTTAAGAATACTTTTACTATTTCATCTTCGTAAATGGTGTAAGATGGACTTTCATTATTAACAATTTTACAAAATATGCATTCCATATTTAACCTCCTATTATTATTGTAGCAAAAATACAAATTGTATTCAATAATAAATAGTGTTATAATTGTTTTGGTGGTAGCATGAAAAAGTTAACAGTTAATATGCTTTCTATAGCTAATACTGTAAAGGGTCAAGGAGTAGAAACTGCTTATAATGAGCTTACTAATCTTTTAGATAAATATGGTAAAGATGACATAAAATATGTGGTTAATAAGGGGTTAGGTTATGATGTGATGCATATGCATACTGTTAATCCTGCTAGTTATTTTAAGCAAAGATTTTCTAAGGGTGTTTCTCTAACTTATGTACATTTTTTGCCAAATTCACTTGTAGGAAGTTTAAAACTACCTAAGTTTTATATGAATGTATATGCATGGTGGACTAAAAGATGTTATTTAAAATCTGATTATTTAGTGGTTGTTAATCCGCTTTATATAGATGAAATTGCTGAAATGGGATATCCTAAAGAAAGAATATTTTTTATACCTAATTTTGTGTCTTCTTCTAGGTTTTATGTAATGAGTAATGAAGAAAAAGATAGAAATAGAAAAAGATATGGCTTTAAGAAATCTGATTTTATAGTGATATCTGTTGGTCAATTACATAAAGGTAAAGGGATATTTGAATTTATTGATATAGCAGAAAAAAATCCTGATATAGAGTTTTTGTGGGTTGGCGGATTTACTTTTGGAAAATGGATGGAGGGCTATGATGATATTAAAAGGATTTATGATAATCCTCCAAGAAATTTACATTTTGTAGGAGTTGTTGATAGAGAAGAAGTGAATGTGCTATGTAATATATCAGATGTATTCTTTTTTCCGTCTTTTTATGAGTCTTTTGGTTTGGTTGCACTTGAAGCGGCATTTACTTTAAAACCACTTGTACTAAGAGATTTGGATGTTTATAAAACTGTATATAAAAATAATTATTTAAGTGGAAATACTAATGAGGAATTTATTAAAATAATTAGAGATTTAAAAGATAATAAAAAGTTATATGATGAATATGTAAAAAAGAGTAATAATATAAGAAATATGTATGATGAATATGGTATATATAAAAAATGGCTGGATTTATATAAAACTATTTCTAAAAAAGAATATCAAAAATGATATTTTTTTCTTCTATTGTGGTAGAATATTTATGTTTGGAGGAGTTTTATGCTAGAGATAAAAAATTTATGTGTAAAAGTTTTGGATAAAGAAATACTAAAGAATTTTAATTTAAATATAAGAGATGGAGAGATACATGCTATTATGGGTCCTAATGGTACTGGTAAATCAACTTTATCAAAGGTTATATTAAGAAGTGATGATTATAAAGTAACTAGTGGTAGTATAGATTTTTGCAATAATGATTTATTAAAGTTATCTACAGATGAGGTTGCTAGGTTAGGAATATTTCTTGCAATGCAATATCCTACTTCTATAGAAGGGGTTAGTAATGCAGATATGTTAAGGACGGCTCTTAGTATAAAAGAAAATAAGCAAATTAATTTGTTTAAGTTTATTACGGATTTAGAAAAATGTTATGATGAGTTAAAGTTTGATAAATCTACTATTCATTCATCTATAAATGAAGGGTTTTCAGGTGGCGAAAGAAAGAAAAATGAAATTATACAAATGAATTTATTAAAACCAAAACTTATAATATTAGATGAGATTGATTCTGGTGTTGATGTAGATAATTTAAAGGTAATAGCTGAAAATATAAAGAAGTATAAAGAAGAAAATAATGCATCGATTTTAATAATTACTCATTATCCACATATTTTAAATTATATAAAACCAGATTATGTTCATATTATGAATAATGGTTCTATAGTAAAAACTGGTGATTATTCACTTGCTCTTTCTATAGAAAAAAATGGATATGAGGCAAGCATTATGAAGGAAATATAGAAGTATGAATAAGATATTAATGAATGAAGTAATAGATGGTATAAGGTTTGATAAACTTAAAGATAATGTAATAAATGTATTAAGAAATGAAAGAAAAGTGATTTATTTAGATAGTAGTGATTTTAGTAATTATGAGTTTAATTTGGAAGAAAATGCGTATTTAGAAATAAATAAAATATATAATTTAGGTGAAGTTAATGAAGAAGTTACTATAAATTTAAATGGTATAAATAGCCAAGTTTTATATAATTTTAGAACTCTTTCTTCGAGTAATCAAAAATATATTATTAATGTTAATCATAATAATAAAAATACTATTAGTAATGTTATAAATAGGGCTGTTGTTTTAAATGATTCTAGAATTATATTTGAAGTAAATGCAAGTGTTGAAAAGTGGAACAGTGGTTCTGTTTTGAATCAAGAAAATAAAATTATTACTATGGGAGATAATAATAGTGAAATAAGACCTAATTTATATATTGATGAGTTTGATGTAGAAGCAAGGCATTCAGCAATTATAGGTAAGTTTGATAAAAATGAAATATTTTATTTAATGATGAAGGGTATTAGTTATGATAAAGCCAATGAATTATTAGTAAAGGGATTTTTGAAAAGTCATATAGGAGGTGATTAAACTGAATACAAAGGATTTTAAGATGTTAGAAAAATCTTTGATATATTTTGATAATGCTGCTACAACTTTTAAGCCAAATCAAGTAATTAATAGTGTAATTGATTATTATTCAAATTATACTGCAAATGCTCATAGGGGAGATTATGATATTAGTTATGAAGTTGATACTAAGTATGAAGGTGTAAGAAAAAAGGTAAAAGAGTTTATTAATGCGAAAAAAGATGAAGAAATAGTATTTACTAGTGGTACTACTCAATCATTAAATATGATAGTAAATGGCTTTTTTAAGAATTATTTAAATGATGGGGATGAAGTATTGTTAACTAAAGCAGAGCATGCTTCTAATATACTTCCTTGGTTTAATATAGAAAAAGATATAAAGATTAAATATATTGAACTTGATAATGAACTTGTTACTTTAGATAATGTTATTAAAAGCATTACACCTAATACTAAAGTTATATCTCTTGCACATATAACTAATGTAATAGGAGATGAAAGACCTATAAAAGAAATAACTGATTATGCACATAAACATAATATTTTAGTTGTATTGGATGCTGCTCAAAGTGCACCTCATGTTAAAATTGATGTAGAAAATCTTGGTGTAGATTTTATGGGATTTTCTGGACATAAAATGTGTGGTCCAACAGGAATTGGTGTATTGTATGGAAAATATGAGTTATTGAATAAACTTAATCCGCAAAATGTGGGTGGTGGAATGAATAATGATTTTGAGAGTAACATGACATATAGATATAAAGAATTACCATATCGTTTAGAAGCTGGTACTCCTAATATAGAAGGTGTTATAGGACTTGGTAGTGCAATTGACTATATAAATAGTATAGGTATTAATAATATAGAAAACTATGTATCTAATTTAAGAAGTTATGCTATAGATAAATTAAGTAAATTGAAAAATATAGATATATATAATAAAGATATTAAATCATCTACAATAATTTTTAATGTAAGAGGAGTACATAGTCAGGATACATCTACATATTTAAATAAGCATGGTATATGTGTGAGGGCTGGTAATCATTGTGCAAAAATATTAAAAGATGAGATAGGTGTTACTAATACTTGTAGAATAAGTTTATATTTTTATAATACAAAAGAGGATATAGATAAACTTGTAGAAGTTTTAGATAATGATAATATATTAAGAGATTCATTAATATAAAAAAAGTTTAGATTTAAATTAATTTTCTAAACTTTTTTAATTTCTAAATTTGTTTTTGAATATATAGGTATATTATTATATTTAAATTCTTCTTCAATTGTACCTATATCATAAGGTGTATTGTCAAAAGCATAATACAAAATTTTTACTTTTTTATTTTCATATAAATAATTATTTGCGGTTTTAATCAATTTTGATGATAAATCAATTGATTTATTTATTATTTTATCCATATCTTTTTTAAAGTTATACTTATCAATATTTATGTATTTATAAAACTTATTATTATGCGAATAAGATTCAATTCTTGATAATTTATTAAACATATTATTATTTTTATATAGTTTTTGTATAAATACATTGGATGTTCTTATAAGTAAGATAGAATATTTGTATAAAAATTGGGCATCAAAAGATTTGTAAACGTTTCTATATGTATTATTTATAATATTTCTTATCTTTTTATCTTTTATATATTTAACTCTTAAAAATGAATAATCATAGCTATCACAATAATATTTATTTAGTAAATATTTATCCAATTCACATTCAATTTCTGTATGTGGCTTTATAACAGATTTAATCTTTTC